>OKQJ01000156.1_pt1 | contig 31182 bp, 35 predicted proteins | sample 1614171 | NCBI WGS metagenome assembly OKQJ01 (sample SAMN04436911, study PRJEB24849) | human gut metagenome | biome: human gut; feature: NICU; material: stool | host: Homo sapiens | place: USA: Saint Louis, MO | collected 2012-05-30 | reverse complement strand
GAGAGGTTCTTTCCAGAAAATGATGAGGAATAAAAAAGAATTAAAAGTTGATTTGCTTCAAATAACAGGATTTTGATCTAGTTCAATTTGATGACAATTAACCGCATAAAGGTTATATTAATTACGTGGTTAATGCCACGTTAAAAATTGAAACTGAAAATCGCCGATGCAGGGAGTTCAGACCTCCCTGCATCGACTGTCCATAGAATCCTTAACGGAGGTTCCTATGTGTGCGCTGGATCGTAGAGAAAGGCCACTTAACAGTCAATCTGTAAATAAATACATCCTTAACGTTCAGAATATCTACAGAAATTCACCCGTTCCGGTTTGTGTCCGTAACAAAAACCGGAAAATCCTTTATGCCAATGGGGCTTTTATTGAACTCTTTTCCAGAGAAGATAAACCTTTATCCGGAGAGAGTTATATGCGTCTGCAGGTTGAAATTTTTCTTTCATCACTTGAACTGGAATGCCAGGCTCTTGGACATGGCTCTGCATTTTGTCGTCGTTTTAATTTTCATGGCGAAATCTATCAGATAAGGATGGAGAATGTTTCTTTTTATAATGACGAATCTGTTGTTTTATGGCAAATTAATCCGTTTCCTGATTATCCATTTTTTGCGTTAAATCAGAGTGGAAGTAATACAAATACTTCTGATAAATTAACGATATGGAATGATCTTTCTCCAGGGACATTGGTTGTTTTCTCTTTTTATATGCTGGGTGTTGGTCACGCAACAATTGCCAGAGAGTTGGGTATTACAGACAGAGCATCTGAGGATCGAATTAAACCAGTTAAACGGAAAATAAAAGAATTTTTTGAACACTTTGATTTATTCAGAGTGTCATGTATCTATAAAGGAGAAATAGATTCGCTATTAAGTATAATTCGTGAATTTTATGGTGTTAAGTAAATGTTAAATAAGGCGCGCCAATTTTGGCGTGTTTTTTTTCGTCGGTTTCTGTGCAATCATTATTTTATTAGTCGGGAAACAGAGGTGAATTGAGTGAGGAGGCGTAACGCGAGAGGCGGGATAAGCAGAACAGTCTCAGTGTATCTCGATGAAGATACAAATAACCGACTTATTCGGGCCAAAGATCGTAGCGGTAGAAGTAAAACTATAGAGGTTCAGATCCGTCTCAGAGATCATCTGAAACGGTTTCCTGATTTCTATAATGAAGAAATATTCAGGGAGGTGATCGAAGAGAACGAGTCAACATTTAAAGAACTTTAGTTTTTATCTATCAATATTAAACAGAGGAATCATATGAATACTGTTTTAAGTGTTCAGGGTGCTTCTGCGCCCGTCAAAAAGAAGTCGTTTTTTTCTAAATTCACTCGTCTGAATATGCTTCGCCTGGTTCGTGCAGTGATCCCGGTTGCTGTTCTGATGATGTTGTTCCCTGAGTTAGCTATGGCTGCTGGTAAAGGCACGGACCTGATGGCTAAAGGTCAGGAAACGGTTAAGGCGACCTTCGGTAAGGACTCCAGTATCGTTAAATGGGTTGTTCTGGCTGAAGTTCTGGTCGGTGCAGTCATGTACATGATGACCAAAAACGTCAAGTTCCTGGTCGGCTTTGCCATACTCTCTGTATTTATTGCAGTAGGTATGTCTGTTGCCGGATTCTGACAGGAAATAAAACGATGTCGGGAGACGAGAATAAACTTAAGAAATATCGTTTCCCGGAAACACTGACCAACCAGAGCCGCTGGTTTGGCCTGCCACTGGATGAACTGATCCCCGCAGCAATCTGTATTGGCTGGGGTATCATAACATCGAAATATCTGTTCGGTATTGGTGCAGCGGTTCTGGTTTATTTCGGGATTAAAAAACTGAAAAAAGGGCGGGGCAGTTCCTGGTTACGTGACCTGATTTACTGGTATATGCCAACAGCCCTGCTGCGCGGTATTTTTCATAATGTTCCCGATTCGTGTTTCCGGCAGTGGATTAAATAGAACTGATACCAGGATTGTTATATGGAACACGGTGCCCGTTTAAGTACCAGTCGTGTAATGGCCATCGCCTTTATATTTATGTCAGTGCTTATTGTTCTCAGCCTCTCTGTTAACGTCATTCAGGGGGTGAATAACTACCGTCTTCAGAATGAGCAACGCACTGCCGTGACCCCAATGGGATTTAATGTGCCCTTTGCCGTGTCACAGAACAGTGCCGACGCCTCTTATTTACAGCAGATGGCGCTGTCATTTATTGCCCTCCGTCTGAATGTTTCATCAGAAACCGTCGATGCCTCACATCAGGCGCTTCTGCAATATATCCGCCCGGGCGCACAGAACCAGATGAAAGTTATTCTGGCTGAAGAAGCGAAGCGTATTAAAAACGATAACGTGAACTCAGCCTTTTTCCAGACCAGTGTTCGTGTCTGGCCTCAGTATGGCCGTGTGGAAATTCGTGGTGTGCTTAAAACCTGGATTGGTGATTCAAAACCTTTCACTGATATCAAACATTACATCCTTATTCTGAAGCGGGAAAACGGGGTGACCTGGCTGGATAATTTCGGGGAAACAGACGATGAGAAAAAATAATACGGCAATAATATTCGGCGGCCTGTTTTTTTCCTGCAGCGTGATGGCCGGAGCCGGTACGCTGGCCCCCACCGTGGTGCCAATGGTGAACGGTGGTCAGGCCAGTATTGCTATCAGCAATACCAGCCCGAATCTGTTTACCGTTCCCGGTGACCGGATTATCGCCGTGAACAGTCTGGATGGTGCCCTGACCAATAATGAGCAGACCACCTCCGGCGGTGTGGTGGTGGCCACCGTCAACAAAAAGCCCTTTACGTTCATTCTGGAAACAGAGCGTGGTCTGAACCTTTCCATTCAGGCTGTTCCCCGTGAAGGCGCGGGGCGTACCATTCAGCTGGTCAGTGACCTTCGCGGAACCGGAGAAGAAGCCGGCGCGTGGGAAACGTCCACGCCTTACGAATCCCTGCTTGTGACCATCAGCCAGGCTGTCCGTGGCGGAAAATTACCCGCCGGCTGGTATCAGGTTCCTGTGACAAAGGAAACCCTGCAGGCCCCGGCGGGGCTGTCTTCAGTTGCAGATGCCGTATGGACGGGGAATCACCTGAAGATGGTCCGCTTTGCCGTGGAAAATAAAACGCTGTCTGCCCTGAATATCCGGGAAAGTGATTTCTGGCAGCCGGGAACCCGTGCCGTGATGTTCAGCCAGCCTGCCAGCCAGTTACTGGCAGGTGCGCGCATGGATGTGTATGTCATCCGTGACGGGGAGGGCAACTGATGGCCAGTATCAATACCATTGTGAAACGCAAGCAGTACCTGTGGCTGGGGATTGTGGTTGTCGGTGCAGCCTCCGCGATTGGTGGGGTACTGTATCTGTCTGATGTGGACATGTCCGGTAACGGTGAGGCGGTGGCTGAACAGGAGCCTATGCCGGATATGACAGGTGTGGTGGATACGACCTTTGATGACAAGGTGCGTCAGCATGCCACCACAGAGATGCAGGTGACGGCAGCGCAGATGCAGAAGCAGTATGAGGAAATCCGTCGTGAGCTGGATGTTCTGAACAAACAGCGCGGTGATGACCAGCGTCGTATTGAAAAGCTGGGACAGGACAATGCCGCCCTGGCAGAGCAGGTAAAAGCCCTGGGTGCAAATCCCGTCACCGCGACCGGTGAGCCTGTACCGCAGACGCCAGCCTCACCGCCCGGGCCGGAAGGCGAACCACAGCCAGGAAACACCCCCGTATCCTTCCCGCCGCAGGGCAGCGTTGCTGTTCCACCGCCGACGGCGTTTTATCCCGGGAATGGTGTCACGCCACCACCACAGGTGACGTACCAGTCTGTGCCGGTGCCTAACCGGATACAGCGTAAGGTGTTTACCCGTAATGAGGGAAAACAGGGACCATCGCTGCCGTACATTCCGTCAGGAAGTTTTGCGAAAGCCATGCTGATTGAAGGGGCGGATGCCAATGCCTCAGTCACCGGTAATGAATCCACGGTGCCGATGCAGCTGCGTATCACCGGTCTGGTGGAAATGCCGAACAGCAAGACGTATGACGCAACGGGATGTTTTGTGGGGCTGGAAGCCTGGGGGGATGTCTCCAGTGAACGTGCTATTGTTCGCACCCGTAATATCAGCTGCCTGAAGAATGGCAAAACCATTGATATGCCGATTAAGGGGCATGTTAGCTTCCGGGGTAAAAACGGTATCAAGGGCGAAGTGGTGATGCGTAACGGCAAAATCCTCGGCTGGGCATGGGGCGCGGGATTTGTTGACGGTATCGGTCAGGGAATGGAGCGCGCCTCCCAGCCGGCTGTCGGGCTGGGTGCCACAGCCGCTTACGGGGCCGGCGATGTCCTTAAAATGGGTATCGGTGGCGGCGCATCGAAAGCCGCACAGACGCTCAGTGACTACTACATCAAACGTGCCGAACAGTATCACCCGGTGATACCGATTGGTGCGGGCAACGAAGTGACAGTGGTGTTCCAGGACGGCTTCCAGCTGAAAACCGTGGAGGAAATGGCGCTGGAGCAGTCACAGAGTACAGCGGAAGAGGGTAACCCGGAAAGCCCTGTGCCGAATCCTCCCTCGGCAGAAAGCCACCTGAACGGTTTTAACACCGACCAGATGCTGAAGCAGCTGGGCAATCTGAATCCGCAGCAGTTTATGTCCGGCAGCCAGGGAGGAGGCAACGATGGCAAATAATATGTCGTCCCGTCAGGCGTGCCATGCCGCCCGGTATGTTGTCGCCCGGGTTCTGCGAGGACTGTTCTGGTGTCTGAAGTACACCGTCATTCTGCCACTGGCCACAATGGCCCTGATGGCTCTGTTTGTTTTATGGAAGGACAACACCACGCCGGGGAAATTACTGGTTAAGGAGATTAACTTCGTAAGACAAACAGCACCTGCCGGACAGTTCCCGGTCAGTGAATGCTGGTTTTCTTCCTCTGATTCTTCAGGCAGATCAGAAATACAGGATATCTGCCATTACCGCGCGGCTGATGCTGCAGATTATGTCAGGGAGACTGACCGGTCACTGATGCAACTGGTCACCGCATTCTGGGCAACGCTGGCACTGATGTATATGTCGTTTGCGGCAGGCACCGGGAAATATCCGATGTGGCCCGGAAAAATGAAATGTGTCCGGGTGGGAACCGCAGATGAACATCTGAAGGAAGTTTATACGGAAGACGCTTCCCTGCCGGAAAAAATCAGGAAATGCCCTGTTTATTTCCATGATGACAGAACAAACAGAAGCAACGGAGATAAAAATGAACATGCGTAATATTAATGTTATTACTGCCCGCGCTGTGCCGGATAAAAACGTATCAGATGATTTTATGCATGCTGTTCTCAGTAACTGCACCACAAGAATCGCACTTCCTGCGCCGAAGAAATTCAGTTCTGAATCATTGCCGCACAATTTTAATATGGCTGCTGTCGGAGTGATGAAGAAGGGTATGTCGATGAGTTTATTTTCTTCTCCGGGAAATACAGTAGTCTCCGGACAACCCTGTGCAGGAAAAACAAATCTGACAGTAGAGTTAATTTCTGCTGTTGTGGAGAGTAATAAAAAAGGAGAAGGGTAATGAAACAGATTTCTTTATTTATTCCTCTGCTGGGGACGTTATTACTTTCCGGCTGTGCCGGAACCAGTACGGAATTTGAGTGTAACGCCACCACATCCGATACCTGTATGACGATGGAGCAGGCCAATGAGAAGGCCAAAAAACTGGAGCAGTCCTCAGAAGCAAAGCCGGTTGCGGCATCACTGCCGCGCCTGGCTGAAGGGAACTTCCGGACAATGCCGGTGCAGACCGTCACCGCGACCACTCCGTCCGGCAGCAGACCTGCGGTGACGGCACTTCCGGAGCAGAAACTGCTGGCACCACGTCCGTTGTTTACGGCTGCCCGGGAAGTGAAAACGATTGTTCCGGTCAGTTCAGTTGCGCCGGTAACACCTCCCCGCCCGCTAAGAACGGGTGAGCAGACGGCTGCATTATGGATAGCGCCTTATATTGATAATCAGGATGTTTATCATCAGCCATCCAGTGTGTTTTTTGTTATTAAACCGTCTGCGTGGGGAAAACCACGTATTAATTAACTAGCCCTGAAGTTGTATATCAGCCGGCAATGCCGGCGGGCTTTCTGTATTCAAAATCTGCCTGTAAAACGAGTGCCCTGTGCGTGAAAAGGGATGGGCGGTAGCGTGTCAGAACATGTCGGGAGGAATATTCCGTGAGTGATGAAGCCGATGAAGCATATTCAGTGACAGAACAACTGACCATGACAGGAATAAACCGGATACGCCAGAAAATAAATGTTCATGGTATTCCTGTTTATCTCTGTGAAGCATGCGGAAATCCTATTCCGGAAGCCCGGCGGAAAATATTTCCCGGTGTGACGTTGTGCGTTGAATGTCAGGCGTATCAGGAAAAGCAGAGAAAACATTATGCATAAGTCAGTCGCAGAACATATTGATTTAATTCCGGATGAACATGAGTTGATATTCAGAAAACCGAAATCTTTGTATATGCGCCGGGAAATGGCGCGTTAATTACAGGTATTCCCTTCATGGCTACCGCATTTCTCGCTTTATTTTTCAACTAAGGAATTCATGTGAATAACCCACTTGAGGCCGTCACTCAGGCGGTTAACTCCCTCGTCACAGCACTGAAACTGCCTGACGAATCCGCAAAGGCCAATGAAGTGCTGGGCGAAATGAGCTTCCCGCAGTTCAGCCGTCTGCTGCCGTACCGTGATTACAACCAGGAGTCCGGTCTGTTCATGAATGACACCACGATGGGCTTTATGCTGGAAGCCATTCCCATCAATGGGGCGAATAAGTCCATTGTGGAGGCTCTCGATCATATGCTGCGCACCAAACTGCCGCGCGGTATTCCGTTGTGTATCCATCTGATGTCCAGTCAGCTGGTTGGTGACAGGATTGAATACGGGCTGCGTGAGTTCTCCTGGTCAGGTGAACAGGCTGAACGGTTTAACGCCATTACCCGTGCCTATTATATGAAAGCGGCAGCGACACAGTTCCCGCTGCCGGAGGGGATGAATCTGCCCCTGACCCTGCGCCATTACCGGGTGTTTATCTCGTACTGTTCTCCCTCGAAGAAAAAAAGCCGGGCTGACATTCTGGAAATGGAAAATCTGGTGAAAATCATCCGTGCCTCTTTTCACGGCGCAAAAATCACCACACAGACAGTGGATGCACAGGCTTTCATCGAGATTGTCGGGGAGATGATTAACCATAATCCGGACTCTCTGTACCCGAAAAGACGTCAGCTGGACCCGTATTCTGATCTGAATTATCAGTGTGTGGAGGACAGTTTTGACCTGAATGTCCGGGCTGATTACCTGACGCTGGGCCTGCGTGAGAACGGCAGGAACAGCACGGCCCGCATCCTGAATTTCCATCTGGCCCGTAACCCGGAAATCGCCTTCCTGTGGAACATGGCCGACAACTACAGCAATCTGCTGAACCCGGAAATGTCCATTTCCTGCCCGTTCATCCTGACGCTGACTCTGGTGGTGGAAGACCAGGTGAAAACCCACAGCGAAGCCAACCTGAAGTACATGGACCTGGAGAAGAAGTCGAAGACCTCCTATGCCAAATGGTTTCCGTCAGTTGAAAAGGAGGCGAAGGAGTGGGGGGAACTGCGCCAGCGGCTGGGCTCCGGCCAGTCTTCTGTCGTGTCCTACTTCCTCAACATCACAGCCTTCTGCAAGGACAATAATGAAACGGCACTGGAAGTGGAGCAGGACATCCTGAACAGCTTCCGTAAAAACGGTTTTGAGCTGATTTCACCGCGCTTTAACCACATGCGCAATTTCCTGACCTGCCTGCCCTTTATGGCCGGGAAAGGGCTGTTTAAACAGCTGAAAGAGGCCGGTGTGGTTCAGCGCGCAGAGAGCTTTAATGTGGCCAACCTGATGCCGTTAGTGGCGGATAATCCCCTGACACCGGCAGGTCTGCTGGCGCCCACCTACCGTAACCAGCTGGCGTTTATCGATATCTTCTTTAAGGGGATGAATAACACCAACTACAACATGGCGGTCTGTGGCACCTCCGGGGCCGGTAAAACCGGACTGATACAGCCACTTATCCGCAGCGTGCTGGACTCCGGGGGCTTTGCCGTGGTGTTCGACATGGGGGATGGCTACAAGTCCCTGTGTGAGAACATGGGGGGCGTATATCTGGACGGTGAAACCCTGCGTTTTAACCCGTTTGCGAACATCACCGATATCGACCAGTCAGCGGAGCGTGTCCGCGACCAGTTGTCGGTGATGGCCAGCCCCAACGGTAACCTGGATGAAGTGCATGAAGGTCTGCTGCTGCAGGCGGTCAAAGCCTCCTGGCTGGCCAAAAAGAATCAGGCGCGCATTGATGATGTGGTGAATTTCCTGAAAAACGCCAGTGACAGCGAGCAGTATGCCGGGTCACCGACCATCCGCAGCCGTCTGGATGAAATGATTGTGCTGCTTGACCAGTACACTGCCAACGGCACTTACGGCCGGTATTTTAACTCTGATGAACCGTCCCTGCGGGATGATGCCAGAATGGTGGTGCTGGAGCTGGGTGGGCTGGAAGACCGTCCGTCACTGCTGGTTGCGGTGATGTTCAGCCTTATCATTTACATCGAGAACCGGATGTACCGCACGCCGCGTACCCTCAAGAAACTGAACGTCATTGATGAAGGCTGGCGTCTGCTGGACTTCAAAAATCGTAAAGTTGGTGAGTTTATTCAAAAAGGTTACCGCACCTGTCGCCGTCATACCGGTGCCTATATCACCATCACACAGAACATCGTCGACTTTGACTCTGACAAGGCATCCAGCGCAGCCCGTGCGGCATGGGGTAACTCCTCCTACAAAATTATCCTCAAACAGAGTGCGAAGGAGTTCGCGAAATATAACCAGTTATTCCCGGATCAGTTCCAGCCACTGCAGCGCGACATGATTGGTAAGTTTGGTGCGGCCAAAGACCAGTGGTTCAGTTCCTTCCTGCTGCAGGTGGAAAACCATTCCTCCTGGCACCGTCTGTTTGTGGACCCGTTAAGCCGTGCCATGTACAGCTCTGACGGCCCAGATTTTGAGTTTGTGCAGCAGAAACGCAGAGAGGGTATGAGTATTCATGAGGCGGTGTGGCAGCTGGCGTGGAAGAAATCGGGGCCGGAGATGGCTTCGCTGGAGGCCTGGCTGGAAGAACATGAGAAATACAGGAGTGTTGCATGACCACAACGCAAAAAACGACTGACGTTACAGCCCCCCGACGCAGCCACTGGTGGTGGACCGTGCCGGGATGCCTGACAATGGTGTTACTGAACGCAGCCATCAGTTATGGCATTGTCAGACTGAACGCACCGGTGACTGCCGCCTTCAACATGAAACAGACCGTGGATGCGTTTTTTGACAGCGCCAGTCAGAAACAACTGTCAGAAGCACAGTCAAAAGCCCTTTCAGCGCGTTTTAACACGGCACTGGAAGCCAGCCTGCAGGCATGGCAGCAGAAACACCACGCGGTCATTCTGGTGTCGCCTGCCGTGGTACAGGGGGCACCGGATATCACCCGGGAAATCCAGCAGGATATTGCCCGGCGAATGAGGGCGGAACCATGAGATGCCGGGGGCTGATTGCCCTGCTGATATGGGGGCAGAGTGTGGCCGCCGCCGATCTTGGCACCTGGGGCGATCTGTGGCCGGTAAAGGAGCCGGACATGCTGACGGTGATCATGCAGCGCCTGACGGCACTGGAGCAGTCCGGTGAGATGGGCCGGAAAATGGATGCCTTTAAGGAGCGGGTGATCCGCAACAGTCTGCGGCCCCCTGCCGTGCCTGGTATCGGACGCACAGAGAAATACGGCAGCTGGTTGTTTGACCCGTCCGTCAGACTGGCTGCGGATATCCGGGATAACGAAGGGCGGGTGTTTGCCCGTCAGGGTGAAGTGATGAATCCGCTGCAGTATGTGCCTTTTAACCAGACGCTGTATTTCATCAATGGCGATGATCCGGCGCAGGTGGCCTGGATGAAACGCCAGACGCCGCCCACACTGGAGAGCAAAATTATCCTCGTGCAGGGCAGTATCCCGGAGATGCAGAAGTCTCTGGACAGCCGTGTTTACTTTGACCAGAACGGTGTGCTCTGCCAGCGCCTCGGCATTGATCAGGTCCCGGCACGGGTGAGCGCCGTTCCCGGCGATCGCTTCCTGAAGGTGGAATTTATTCCGGCAGAGGAGGGCAGAAAATGAAGCGAAGCCTGTGGCTGCTGATGTTATTCCTTCTCGCCGGTCATGTCCCTGCGGCATCTGCGGATTCTGCCTGTGAGGGGCGTTTTGTAAACCCGATCACGGATATCTGCTGGAGCTGTATTTTCCCGCTCTCGCTGGGCAGTATCAAAGTCAGTCAGGGTAAGGTCCCCGACACGGCGAACCCGTCGATGCCCATTCAGATTTGTCCGGCACCGCCGCCGCTGTTCAGGCGTATCGGGCTGGCCATTGGTTACTGGGAGCCGATGGCGCTGACGGACGTCACCCGATCACCGGGATGCATGGTTAACCTGGGCTTCAGCCTGCCGGCTTTTGGTAAAACGGCACAGGGAACGGCGAAAAAGGATGAGAAGCAGGTGAACGGGGCGTTCTATCACGTTCACTGGTACAAATACCCGCTGACGTACTGGCTGAACATCATCACATCGCTGGGCTGTCTGGAAGGTGGTGACCTGGATATCGCTTATCTTTCTGAAATTGACCCCACCTGGACGGACAGCAGCCTGACCACCATTCTCAATCCGGAAGCTGTCATCTTTGCCAATCCGATAGCACAGGGGGCCTGTGCAGCAGATGCCATTGCCAGCGCCTTTAATATGCCTCTCGATGTTCTGTTCTGGTGTGCCGGTTCGCAGGGAAGTATGTACCCGTTCAATGGCTGGGTGAGTAATGAGTCCAGTCCGTTGCAGTCCTCCCTGCTGGTCAGTGAACGCATGGCGTTCAAACTACACCGTCAGGGCATGATTATGGAAACCATCGGGAAAAATAACGCCGTCTGTAATGAATATCCGTCCCCAATCCTGCCCAAAGAACGCTGGCGTTATCAGATGGTGAATATGTATCCGGACAGCGGACAGTGCCACCCGTTCGGGCGCAGTGTGATGCGCTGGGAGACGGGAAAAAATCCGCCCAACACAAAGAAAAACTTCGGCTACCTGATGTGGCGTAAACGTAACTGTGTATTTTTATAACACTGACAAGAAAAGGATAAATGATGGAAAAAGAACAGAAACAATGTGGCCTGCAGCTCCCCTTGCATCAGGATGTATCTCTCCCTGTACCCCGTGACACTTTCAGTATGGAGAAAAAGGTAATAACAGCAGAGCAATACAGAGACTGGCAATTAATTGCAGCCAGTCTCAGGAAAAAGATACATGGGGAAAGAAGCTAATCAACGATTCTCGTTGTGTTTAACATGGCGTCAGTTATCTCCAGGCATAATCTATTGAGCGCCTCATTATTATCAGTATTTACGATGTTATTAATAATGCTGATGGCTGTATCATGAGGCATATTTCTGATGATACTGAATAATAATATTTTTAAAGCCTTTATTTCATCTGCTCTCTGATTGTCCATGTAACTGAATGAAAAATCAGGGCGGTCTTCTGATGTGTTATTATTCATTGTAACTCCTTGTTGGTATGTTTTTAGCCTGTCATCTCTTGCAATCGATATATCAGGCTGAAATATTTTACCACAACGCGACCGGGCGCGTAATCCCAGGATTAATAATCCCTGAAATACCGTGAGAATCTGGTTGTTGATATCAGATGTTGGTTGTAGTGATTAATTACTGCCTGTTTGCAGAAGAATTATATGAACAAAAAAATATACATTTTATTCGCCCTGACAGCAGGACTGTTTATCTCTGTTCATGCTTCAGAAAATGTGAACACAACTGAAAACCGCCAGTTCCTGAAGCAGCAGGAAACACTGAGTCAGCAGTTACGTGAAAAGCCGGACACACAGTTGCAGGCATGGGCAGAGCAGCAAGTCAGGGCGAATCCCCTTCAGCATTCCGATAACCAGTTTCTCGATGAACTGGTCCGTAAACAGCAGGCTTCGCAGGACGGAAAACCCCGGCAGGGTGCCCTGTATTTTGTGTCGTTTTCCATTCCCGAAGAGGGGCTGAAACGAATGCTGGGCGAAACCCGGCACTACGGTATTCCCGCCACGCTGCGGGGCATGGTGAACAACGACCTGAAGGCCACGGCTGACGCCGTGTTGTCCCTGGTGAAAGACGGCGCAACTGATGGTGTTCAGATCGACCCGACGCTGTTTTCACAGTACGGCATTCGCAGCGTTCCGGCCCTGGTGGTGTTCTGCAGCCAGGGGCACGACATCATCCGGGGAAATCTGCGCGTCAGACAGGCGCTGGAGAAAGTGGCCGCCACAGGAGACTGCCGGCAGGTGGCTCAGGGACTGCTGGACGGCACCGGGGATAAGTCGCAATGAGTTTACCTGCAGGCTATTACCGGATTGACCCGGACATCCGTGCACTGGTGGCCGCGATGAACGTTCACGGATTTCGTACATATGCGTCCTGTCAGGGGCATGGTTTCCCTGTTACGAAACTGCCGCCTTATATTGCCTTTGTCTGTCCGGTAAAAAAGGCGGCTCTTCTTGAGCAGCGACTGCGGCAGGATGCGGAGTCCATGATGCCCCGGTTGCTGTGGGGCTGGTCCGTCGGGGCTTCTTTTAACAGTGACCTTCAGCTCTGTTTCCGGCTTCAGCCTGAAGGCCCTCATCACTGGTATCACCGGTACTGTCGTCGCTCACTGCGTGCAGACTTCAGGACGCTGGTCCGCTTACTGAATCCGTAAATCTGTTCCCGTAAGGAGGCATTGATGGCGCTGACAAAGAAGCAGCGGGAAAAACTGCGTATGAAATTCGGTGGCCGTTGTGCGTACTGCGGCTGTGAACTGCCGGAGAAAGGATGGCATGCCGACCATGTTCAGGCGGTGCTCCGCAAGTCAGAGCAGTGCATGAAGGCTGCAGAAAAGCGCGTTTTCAGGCTGAAATCCACCGGTGATGTTTTCAGACCGGAGGCCGACTGTCCGGAAAACCTCGTCCCGGCCTGTGCGCCGTGCAACCTGCTGAAAACAACATATTCGCTGGAGATGTTCAGAACGCAGGTGTCCCTGCAGGTTGAACGGGGGCGCAGAAGCAGCGTGAATTTCAGGACCGCAGAACGGTTCGGGCTGATTCAGGTGGTGAACAAACCAGTCGTGTTCTGGTTTGAGCAATATCAGAGGGAGAGTGAGGTATGAAACGTCTTCTGCCATTGCTGCTGGGGCTGGCAGTCAGTGTGGCACAGGCTGACAGCAACAGTGATTACCGGGCGGGTTCTGATTTTGCCCGTCAGATTCAGGGGCAGGGTACAGGCAGTATTCAGGGCTTTAAGCCACAGGAGAGTATCCCCGGCTATAACGCGAATCCGGACGAGACAAAATACTACGGTGGCGTGACTGCCGGCGGGGATGGCGGCCTGAAAAATGACGGCACCACGGAATGGGCGACCGGTGAAACCGGAAAAACCATCACAGAGTCATTCATGAACAAGCCGAAAGACATTCTTTCACCGGATGCACCGTTTATCCAGACCGGCAGGGATGTGGTGAACCGGGCTGACAGCATTGTGGGAAACACCGGGCAGCAGTGCAGTGCGCAGGAGATTAGCCGGAGTGAATACACGAATTACACCTGTGAGCGGGATTTACAGGTGGAGCAGTACTGCACACGAACTGCCCGTATGGAGCTGCAGGGGAGTACCACATGGGAAACCCGGACGCTGGAGTATGAAATGAGTCAGCTACCTGCACGTGAAGTGAATGGTCAGTATGTTGTCTCCATTACCTCTCCCGTTACCGGTGAAATTGTCGATGCGCATTACAGCTGGAGTCGTGTTTACCTGCAGAAGAGTGTACCTATGACAATTACAGTACTGGGAACCCCACTGAGCTGGAATGCCAAATACTCAGCAGATGCCTCATTTACACCAGTACAGAAACCACTGACTGCCGGTGTGGCTTTTACGTCATCTCACCCCGTCCGGGTCGGGAATACAAAATTCAGACGTCATACGGCAATGAAGCTGCGTCTGGTTGTCAGGGTAAAAAAAGCCTCGTACACCCCGTATGTTGTCTGGTCTGAAAGCTGCCCGTTCAGCAAGGAGCTGGGGAAACTGACAAAAACAGAATGTACGGAGGCTGGCGGGAACAGGACGCTGGTGAAAGACGGTCAGTCATACAGCATGTACCAGAGCTGCTGGGCATACCGGGACACGTATGTCACGCAGTCAGCAGACAAGGGAACCTGTCAGACCTACACCGACAATCCTGCCTGTACCCTGGTGTCACACCAGTGTGCCTTTTACTCCGAAGAAGGTGCCTGTCTGCATGAATATGCCACGTACTCCTGTGAGTCAAAAACATCCGGGAAAGTGATGCTCTGTGGGGGAGACGTCTTCTGCCTCGATGGCGAATGCGATAAGGCTCAGAGCGGGAAGAGTAATGATTTTGCCGAAGCTGTTTCTCAGCTGGCAGCACTGGCCGCTGCAGGTAAGGATGTTGCGGCGCTGAACGGGGTGGATGTCCGTGCTTTCACCGGTCAGGCGAAATTTTGTAAGAAGGCAGCAGCCGGATACAGCAACTGCTGTAAGGACAGCGGCTGGGGGCAGGATATCGGGCTGGCCAAATGCAGCAGTGATGAAAAGGCCCTGGCTAAAGCAAAATCAAACAAACTGACCGTCAGTGTCGGAGAGTTCTGTTCGAAAAAAGTGCTGGGTGTCTGTCTGGAGAAAAAACGCAGCTACTGTCAGTTTGATTCGAAGCTGGCGCAGATAGTCCAGCAGCAGGGGCGCAACGGTCAGCTGCGTATCAGTTTTGGCAGTGCGAAGCATCCTGACTGTCGGGGGATTACGGTTGATGAGCTGCAGAAAATTCAGTTCGACAGACTGGATTTCACTAACTTCTACGAAGACCTGATGAATAACCAGAAAATCCCGGACAGTGGCGTTCTGACGCAGAAAGTGAAAGAGCAGATTGCTGACCAGCTGAAACAGGCAGGACAGTAAGGTATGGGAAATAACCGGGGGAAATGATGAAAGTCATATTCACGTCGAACCGTTTTATTGATTTTCTTATCCGGCTTTTGATTACAGCGATTGTCATTTCTCCGGTAATTATCTGGTCGTGGGATACGGTAAAAGAAACCACGGCAGACGGGATGCTTGCCGCTGCTTTCGTTATCCTTTACTCCGGTGTGCTCCTGTTTATTCTGTATTTTTGTTTTTCTGCCCTGACTGACCTGCAGAAACCTGATGAAAGAAAAAGTGATGAAAGGAATGAAGATGAATAAAGCATTACTGCCACTGTTACTCTGCTGCTTTATTTTTCCGGCGTCAGGAAAAGATGCAGGCTGGCAGTGGTATAACGAGAAAATAAATCCGAAGGAAAAAGAAAATAAACCTGTACCTGCAGCCCCCCGTCAGGAGCCGGATATTATGCAGAAACTGGCCGCGCTGCAGACGGCAACAAAGCGGGCGCTGTACGAAGCCATTCTGTATCCCGGCGTGGATAATTTTGTTAAATATTTCCGGCTGCAGAATTACTGGACTCAGCAGGCCGGGCTTTTCACCATGAGTGCTAAAAAGGCCATGCTGGCACATCCCGAACTGGACTATAACCTGCAGTACAGCCATTACAACGGCACGGTACGGAACCAGCTGGCGGCAGACCAGGCGCAGCAGCGACAGGCCATTGCGAAACTGGCTGAACACTACGGCATCATGTTTTTTTACCGGGGGCAGGACCCCATCGACGGGCAGCTGGCGCAGGTCATTAATGGCTTCCGGGATACGTATGGTCTGAGTGTTATTCCCGTTTCCGTGGATGGCGTGATTAATCCGCTGTTGCCGGATTCCCGGACTGACCAGGGGCAGGCGCAGCGCCTCGGCGTGAAATATTTCCCGGCCATGATGCTGGTTGACCCGAAACAGGGCAGTGTTCGCCCGTTATCATACGGCTTTATTTCGCAGGACGACCTGGCAAAACAATTCCTGAACGTTTCTGAAGATTTTAAACCAAATTTTTAATCGCGGATTTGATTTATGGGTGAAGATTATTTGAAAATGTTTACAGGTGTTGTTCTGTTAATATTTGTCATTATTGCCGGTTATTTCTTTTCTGAGCGTAATGACAGGAAAATGTTTCTCCTGAGCTCACTGGTTTTCCTTGTTATTAATATCGCGTGTTTATATGTGCTTACCGCCAGTCTCTGGTTTCTGTGTGGTGCAATTATGAATCAGGGCGCAGCAATGGTTGTTCCAATGGTTATTGGCTCATTACCGAACGTTACGAGCTTCGACAGGTTCAGAAGAATATTTATCTGTATTATGTTGTCATCGGCATGGTCCGGAGTGATGTGGTTTTTTATAAGGGGCTTATGACAGGCTAAGTCATATAAAACGGTAATAAAAACCATACAAAATAATGAGGTTGATCTGATTAATATCACACAAACGCGAATATTACAGACATGAATATTCTCATGTAAATAATAACCGGAGTTTAACATGATAAGTAAATGCAGATTCTCTTTACCCCGGCTTGATATTACGGGTATGTGGGTATTTTCCCTGGGTGTCTGGTTTCATATCGTCGCCCGTCTTGTTTACAGCAAACCCTGGATGGCTTTTTTTCTGGCGGAGTTGATTGCGGCCATCCTTGTGCTGTTCGGCGCATACCAGGTGCTGGATGCATGGATTGCACGTGTCAGCCTGGAAGAGCGTGAGGCACTGGAAGCCAGGCAACAGGCCATGATGGAAGGGCAGCAGGAGGGCGGACATGTCTCTCACTAAATTACTGCCGGTCATTTTGTTGATGATGGCCACAGGTGTGCAGGCCTCCACCCGGGATGAAATTGAACGACTCTGGAATCCGCAGGGTATGGCCGTGCAGCCTGCACAACCGGCAGCAGACACATCAGCCAGAACAGAAAAGCCGGCTCCCCGCTGGTTCCGCCTCAGCAACGGCAGGCAGGTTAACCTGGCCGACTGGAAGGTGGTGCTGTTTATGCAGGGGCGTTGCCCTTACTGTCACCAGTTTGACCCGGTACTGAAGCAGCTGGCACAGCAGTACGGCTTTTCCGTTTTTCCCTACACCCTGGATGGTCAGGGGGATACTGCCTTTCCGGAAGCATTATCGGTGCCACCGGACGTGATGCAGACCTTCTTCCCGAATATCCCGGTGGCCACACCGACCACCTTCCTGGTCAACGTCAACACACTTGAGGCATTACCGCTTTTGCAGGGGGCAACGGATGCCGCCAGTTTTATGGCGCGGATGGATACCGTTCTGCAGATATACGGAGAGGAAAAAGGTGCGAAATAAGCAGGTGGTGTTACTCATTGCCGGAATATCCGGCATCGCGACGGGAATAATCGTCAGCCTGAATATCCCCTTTATCCGTCAGGGGCTTTTTTATCCCGCCAGCCCTGTGGAAATTGTCGTTTCGCTGTGTCTTACCTTTTCTGTTTCTGTTGTGTTTTTTGTGGGGGCAATTGTGGGATGGATTTCGGTGTCATATTACAGCCGCATAACCTGTCTGAATGAATCATCAGAAATATCAGAGGAAACTTATAATGAAAGAAAAAAGAAATGATGCGGAACTAAAAAACAGAAAAACTAAACGGAATTATGATTATGAACGCAGGGTTTCTGATATATATTTTGATCTGTTTTTTGTGTTCGTTGCTGCCGGAACTTTTTTATGGGTGATTATGCACAGTATTTTTGATGCCTGTATTGATTCGTGGAAAGCTGACCCGGAATTAAATAATTTTCGTTATATGTGGAACATCCTGATGTATGTCATTCCGTATACGTTATGGGCGTTTGCAGGTGGATTTCTTATCGTATACGTCAGGAACTCTTTAAATGAATTAATAAACGGGGGGATCAGGATATTCCGGCTGAAACGCCGTATGCGCCGGGAGAACAGTTTCAGGGAGGGGAATAACGATGCCTCGCATTAAACCTCTTCTGGTTCTTTGTGCCATTTTACTGACGGTCACACCCGCAGCGTCAGCGGATGTGAACAGCGACATGAATCAGTTCTTTAATAAGCTGGGATTTGCGTCCAATGTCACCCAGGCGGGCGTCTGGCAGGGGCAGGCCGCCGGGTATGCCTATGGTGGCTCCCTGTATGCCCGCACCCAGGTCAAAAATATCCAGCTGATTTCCATGACGCTGCCGGATATCAATGCCGGATGTGGCGGCATCGACGCCTATCTCGGCTCGTTCAGTTTTATTAATGGCGATCAGTTGCAGCGTTTTGTTAAGCAGATTATGAGCAATGCTGCCGGTTACTTTTTTGACCTTGCCCTGCAGACAACGGTGCCGGAAATAAAAACCGCAAAAGACTTCCTGCAGAAAATGGCAAGTGACATTAACAGTATGAACCTCAGTTCCTGTCAGGTGGCACAGGGGCTTGTGGGGGGGCTGTTCCCTCAGACGCAGGAATCTCAGCAGAAAGTTTGTCAGGACATTGGCAGTGAAAGCAATATCTTCGCCGACTGGGCCGCATCTCGTCAGGGGTGCACGGTCGGAGGGCAGTCCTCATCTGTTCGTGACAAAGCCAGCGACAAGGACAAGGAGCGGGTGCTGAAAAACCAGAATATCATATGGGAGGCGCTGAAAAAAAACAGAATGTTTGACGGCAACAAAGAGTTGAAAGAATTTATCATGACGCTCACCGGTACGCTGATTTTTGGGGAAGACAGCGAGATTACCCCCCTGCCGGCGCGTACCACTGACCGCGATATCCTCCGGGCGATTATGGAGGGGGGAACGGCAAAAATTTACCACTGCAACGATTCGGACAAGTGTCTGAAGGTGGTGGCGGATGCAAATGTGACCATCGCCCGGGATAAAGCCCTGAAGTCACAGATTACAAAACTGCTCACCAGTATTCAGAATAAAGCAGTGAGTGACACTCCGCTTGACGCCCGGGAACAGGGGTTTATTTCCAGCACCACCATTCCCGTTTTTAAATATCTGATTGACCCGCAGATGCTCGGTGTGTCCAACAGCGTCGTTTACCAGCTGACGGACTATATCGGCTACGACATCATGCTCCAGTACATTCAGGAACTGCTTCAGCAGGCCCGGGCCATGATTGCCACCGGGAACTATCCGCAGGCTGTGATGGACAATGTTCTGGAGAATCTGAATCAGGCACAGCAACAGATTGCCATTTTCCAGAGCCAGGTACAGGTCCAGCAGGATGCGCTGCTGGTTGTCGAACGTCAGATGAGCTACATGCGTCAGCAGCTTTCCGCCCGTATGCTCAGCCGTTACCAGAACAACTATCACTTCGGAGGGAATTCACTGTGAATGAAGTTTATGTGATTGCCGGTGGTGAGTGGTTGCGGAATAACCTGAACGCCATTGCGGCATTTATGAGTACGCGGACCTGGGATTCCATCGAAAAAATTGCGCTCACATTGTCTGTTCTCGCGGTGGCCGTGATGTGGGTACAGCGGCACAACGTGATGGATTTGCTGGGCTGGGTGGCCGTGTTTGTGCTTATCAGCCTGTTGGTTAATGTCCGCACATCGGTGCAAATTATTGATAACAGTGACCTGGTCAAAGTCCATCGGGTGGATAATGTTCCGGTCGGTCTGGCGATGCCACTTTCTCTTACGACCCGTATCGGGCATGCAATGGTGGTCAGCTACGAGATGATATTCACCCAACCGGACAGCGTCACCTACAGCAAGACAGGCATGCTGTTCGGGGCGAATCTGATTGTGAAAAGCACCGATTTCCTGTCCCGGAATCCGGAAATCATCAATCTGTTCCAGGACTACGTCCAGAACTGCGTGCTGGGTGATATTTACCTGAATCATAAATACACGCTGGAAGATCTGATGGCCTCCGCTGACCCCTACACGCTGATTTTTTCCCGACCCAGCCCGCTACGGGGCGTTTATGACAACAATAATAATTTCATAACCTGTAAGGATGCGTCGGTCACGCTGAAAGACAGGCTGAATCTCGATACAAAGACGGGAGGCAAGACCTGGCATTATTATGTGCAGCAGATATTTGGCGGCAGACCGGACCCGGACCTGTTATTCAGACAACTGGTCAGTGACAGTTACAGTTATTTCTACGGCTCCAGTCAGTCTGCCAGCCAGATTATGCGCCAGAACGTCACAATAAATGCCCTGAAAGAGGGTATCACCAGTAATGCCGCCCGTAATGGTGACACCGCCAGCCTGGTGAATCTGGCCACCACGTCATCGATGGAGAAGCAACGTCTGGCGCATGTCTCTATCGGTCATGTGACAATGCGAAACCTGCCAATGGTACAGACTATCCTGACGGGAATTGCCATTGGTATTTTCCCGCTTCTGGTACTGGCAGCTGTCTTCAACAAACTGACACTGTCCGTCCTGAAAGGCTATGTGTTTGCCCTGATGTGGCTGCAGACCTGGCCGTTGTTGTATGCCATTCTGAACAGTGCCATGACATTCTATGCGAAGATGAATGGTGCGCCGGTCGTGCTGTCTGAACTCTCTCAGATACAGCTGAAATACTCTGACCTGGCCTCTACTGCCGGGTATCTTTCAGCCATGATCCCCCCGTTGTCATGGATGATGGTAAAAGGCCTTGGCGCAGGTTTTTCCAGCGTGTACAGCCACTTCGCCTCTTCCTCTATCAGTCCGACGGCCAGTGCAGCAGGCAGTGTGGTTGACGGTAATTACTCCTACGGCAACATGCAGACGGAAAACGTGAACGGCTTCAGCTGGAGCACCAACAGCACCACGTCGTTTGGTCAGATGATGTACCAGACCGGCAGTGGCGCAACTGCCACACAGACCCGTGACGGTAATATGGTGATGGATGCAAGCGGAGCGATGTCCCGTTTACCGGTCGGTATCAATGCAACGCGTCAGATTGCAGCGGCGCAACAGGAAATGGCCCGGGAGGCGTCGAACAGAGCAGAAAGTGCCCTGCATGGTTTCAGCAGCAGTATTGCCAGTGCCTGGAACACGCTCAGTCAGTTTGGTTCTAACCGGGGGAGCAGTGATTCTGTCACAGGTGGTGCTGACAGCACGATGAGCGCACAGGACTCCATGATGGCCAGCCGTATGCGCAGTGCAGTGGAAAGCTATGCGAAGGCGCATAATATCAGTAATGAGCAGGCGACTCAGGAACTGGCATCAACAAGTACCAGGCTATCTGGTGGAATGTATGCTGATGCTCATGCTGAATGGGGGGTTAAACCTAAAATTCTTGGTGTTGGTGGTGGGGTAGGCATCAGAGGTGGATTTAAGGGGAGCCTGGATGCAACGGATGATGACTCACATTCAGCAAGTAGTGGCAGCAGGGCTACCCATGATGCTCGCCATGATATCGATGCTAAAGCCAGTAAGGACTTTAAAGAGGCCAGCGATTACTTTACCAGTCGCAAAGTCAGTGAATCCGGCAGCCATACTGACAATAATGCCGATTCCCGCGTGGACCAGTTGTCTGCAGCCCTGAACTCAGCAAAACAGAGTTACGACCAGTACACGACGAATATGACCCGCAGCCATGAATATGCGGAAATGGCCTCCCGTACTGAAAGCATGAGCGGGCAGATGAGTGAAGACCTGTCGCAACAGTTTGCACAGTATGTGATGAAACGCGCACCGCAGGATGCAGAAGCTATTCTGACAAATACCAGTTCGCCGGAGATTGCAGAACGCCGTCGGGCTATGGCGTGGTCTTTTGTGCAGGAACAGGTACAGCCTGGTGTTGATAATGCCTGGCGTGAATCCCGTGGGGATATTGGTAAAGGAATGGAGAGCGTACCTTCGGGTGGTGGCAGCCAGGATATTATTGCTGACCATCAGGGGCATCAGGCCATTATTGATCAAAGAACGCAGGACAGTAATATCCGTAATGATGTAAAACATCAGGTTGATAATATGGTCACAGAATATAAAGGGAATATCGGATATACTCAGAATAGTATTCATGGCGAAGAAAATATTGTAGACAGACAATATTCAGAGTTAAAAAATAATCACAAACAGGAAGAAATTCAGCAAAACAACAGATATAATGAAGAAAATAAACGACAGAAATTAATGCCAACACCGTCTGAAGATGCGTTAAAACAGATGGTGGATGATAAGAAAGAACGATTGAAGGGGCCATTATGATCACTCACTATGATATAAAAATGGAGATGCAAAAACTAAAGGAGGTACTCTCTGTAGAGGGTGTTAATATCCCATCATTATTACAAGTCATAAAGCCGGGAACTTATGTGTTTTTATGGGTTTTATTATGGCCAACTTTTCTGCGTTTAGTATCGGTTAAAAGTGATGTCAGGGATGTTGGCTTTGATATATGTGCTAGTGGAATGATGGGGTTCCTGCTTTTTGTGGCTATTACAAATGGAATGATGTTATACCTTGCGATTCCTGATAGTTTCAGAAAGGATTCAAAAATAATAAATTTTATGTATTCTAAGAGTAAGACATATATTTTGTTGTTTTTGATTGTTTTTTCTATGGTTTCATTTATGCATTCTATCTTATATGTTTTTGCACTAATGATTACATTCATATTATTTTTCTTGGTGTATACCATAGATATAAATCGTTATAATCTCTCTGCTATAGCCTCAGTAATAGGACTATTCAAAAAAGAGTCTGTTAGTTAAAAGGATATTTTGGATGAAAACAAAAAAATTGATGATGGTTGCACTGGTCAGTTCCACTCTGGCCCTTTCAGGGTGTGGTGCGATGAGCACAGCAATCAAGAAGCGTAACCTTGAGGTGAAGACTCAGATGAGTGAGACCATCTGGCTTGAACCCGCCAGCGAACGCACGGTATTTCTGCAGATCAAAAACACGTCTGATAAAGACATGAGTGGGCTGCAGGGCAAAATTGCTGATGCTGTGAAAGCAAAAGGATATCAGGTGGTGACTTCTCCGGATAAAGCCTACTACTGGATTCAGGCGAATGTGCTGAAGGCTGATAAGATGGATCTGCGGGAGTCTCAGGGATGGCTGAACCGTGGTTATGAAGGCGCAGCTGTTGGTGCAGCGTTAGGTGCCGGTATTACCGGCTATAACTCAAATTCTGCCGGTGCCACACTCGGTGTGGGCCTTGCTGCTGGTCTGGTGGGTATGGCTGCAGATGCGATGGTGGAAGATGTGAACTATACCATGATCACGGATGTACAGATTGCAGAGCGTACTAAGGCAACGGTGACAACGGATAATGTTGCCGCCCTGCGTCAGGGCACATCCGGTGCGAAAATTCAGACCAGTACTGAAACGGGTAACCAGCATAAATACCAGACCCGTGTGGTCTCAAATGCGAACAAGGTTAACCTGAAATTTGAAGAGGCGAAGCCTGTTCTCGAAGACCAGCTGGCCAAATCAATCGCAAATATTCTCTGAACCTCGTCAGGAGGCTGATCTGACCGGCCTCCTTGCTGACGCCTCGCGTTGCTCGTTGTCCAACCCCGGGATGTAACAAAATAAATTTTGTCACCTCCCGGCGTTTCCGAAATAAATATGAAAACACTGAGCGGTTGTGCAAATTCTTTGTGCGACCGTGAAGTGTTGCCGGCGAAGCCGGGATCTTCCGGAGAAAGTCATTATGACATCAGACAATATCGCTGAATATGTTGGTGAGAATAATCAATTTACTGAGAAGCCTGTAACTGAATACCCCCCGGTGATACAGGATAATACAGTGACCACTAAAGACTATCTGTACAGCAATAATATTGATACTGACCTTTTAGTGGTTATCGGAGGGCTTATTGTTATATTGTTTCTCATGATGCTTATCATGTACTTTATTAATTCTCTCAGGCATAAGGAATTAACTGAAATACTGACAAAAATATCTTTTCCTGAAAAATCCGGGAGCAATTTGCTTAAACCGGAGGCGGTCAGCTGTAATTTGTTGTCCCTGTGTGTGCTGGCACCGGTACTCTGTACACCCAGAAAGCTGGCAGAAGTCTCCAGGGAGATCATCGTGGCGAGTGCGCAGGAAATTGCATGGACGCCGGGGAGCAGTCGTATTGATGGTCATCAGGGCGAAAATATTACCTGGTCTCTGTCATCGCAGTCTCCTGCCGATAAGTATGATCTCATGAATAAAACCTCCCGTGTTTCTCCTGACAGTGGCCGTTTTTATGAACCGGACACAGTTCTGGATCACCGTGAACGGGTACGCCTTTTTATTCAGATCCAGTTTCCGCACGGGAGTGACTGGTCTGAAGTATTGCGACTGACTGACATTGTTACAGAGAAGGTCTCTTCCGGCAGGGCTGCAGGCGGGTATCACCACCGGCATACAGGGTACACCTGGTCTGTTTCTGTGAATTAACCCCACATCATCCTTTTCTGCCCTGTTCCAGATTTTCCCGGAGTTTCATCATGAGTTTTAACGCAAAGGATATGACCCAGGGCGGTCAGATTGCGTCCATGCGTATCCGCATGTTCAGCCAGATCGCCAATATCATGCTTTACTGCCTGTTTATTTTTTTCTGGATACTCGTTGGTCTGATTTTATGGGTAAAAATAAGCTGGCAGACGTTTGTGAACGGCTGTATTTACTGGTGGTGTACCACGCTGGAAGGCATGCGGGATTTAATCAAGTCCCAGCCAGTATATGAGATCCAGTATTACGGCAAAACCTTCCGGATGAACGCTGCCCAGGTACTGCATGATAAATATATGATCTGGTGCGGAGAGCAGCTATGGTCCGCATTCGTTCTGGCCACAGTTGTGGCACTGGTTATTTGCCTGATTACCTTCTTTGTTGTTTCCTGGATTCTGGGGCGTCAGGGTAAACAACAGAGCGAAAATGAAGTCACAGAGGGTCGTCAGCTGACAGACAATCCGAAAGATGTTGCCCGGATGCTGAAAAAAGACGGCAAGGACTCCGATATCCGGATTGGCGACCTGCCGATTATCCGGGATTCCGAAATCCAGAACTTCTGTCTGCACGGCACGGTCGGGGCCGGTAAGTCGGAGGTTATCCGTCGTCTGGCCAACTACGCCCGTCAGCGCGGTGATATGGTGGTGATTTATGACCGTTCAGGGGAATTTGTTAAAAGTTACTATGATCCCTCCATCGATAAAATCCTGAATCCGCTGGATGCACGCTGTGCTGCCTGGGATTTGTGGAAGGAGTGCCTGACACAGCCGGATTTTGATAATACCGCGAACACGCTGATCCCGATGGGCACAAAAGAGGACCCGTTCTGGCAGGGTTCAGGACGAACCATTTTTGCGGAAGCGGCGTACCTGATGCGCAATGACCCCAACCGCAGCTACAGCAAACTGGTGGACACACTGCTTTCCATCAAAATCGAAAAACTGCGTACCTTCCTGCGTAATTCACCGGCGGCCAACCTGGTGGAAGAGAAAATTGAGAAAACGGCGATTTCCATCCGTGCTGTGCTGACCAACTACGTGAAAGCCATCCGTTACCTGCAGGGGATTGAGCATAACGGTGAGTCTTTTACCATCCGTGACTGGATGCGTGGTGTCCGGGAAGATCAGAAAAACGGCTGGCTGTTTATTTCGTCGAACGCCGACACCCATGCCTCCCTGAAGCCGGTGATCTCCATGTGGCTGTCCATTGCCATTCGTGGTCTGCTGGCAATGGGAGAAAACCGTAACCGTCGTGTGTGGTTTTTCTGTGACGAGTTACCCACGTTACACAAACTGCCGGACCTGGTGGAGATCCTGCCGGAAGCCCGTAAGTTCGGTGGCTGTTATGTGTTTGGTATCCAGTCCTATGCCCAGCTGGAAGATATCTACGGTGAGAAAGCGGCGGCCACGCTGTTTGACGTCATGAACACCCGTGCCTTTTTCCGTTCTCCCAGCCATAAGATTGCAGAGTTCGCTGCCGGTGAAATTGGTGAGAAAGAGCACCTGAAAGCCAGCGAGCAGTATTCCTACGGTGCTGACCCGGTACGTGACGGGGTATCGACCGGTAAGGATATGGAGCGTCAGACGCTGGTCAGTTATTCCGACATTCAGTCTCTGCCGGATCTGACCTGCTATGTCACTCTGCCCGGACCGTATCCGGCAGTCAAACTCTCTCTGAAATATCAGGCACGACCGAAGGTCGCTCCGGAGTTTATTCCGCGTGACATCAACCCGGAAATGGAGAACCGTCTGAGTGCCGTACTTGCCGCAAGGGAAGCAGAAGGTCGTCAGATGGCCAGCCTCTTTGAACCGGAGGTTGCCTCCGGAGAAGATGTGACTCAGGCTGAACAGCCACAACAGCCACAACAGCCACAACAGCCGCAACAGCCGCAACAGCCGCAACAGCCGGTGTCTCCTGCCATCAACGATAAGAAGTCAGATTCAGGTGTGAATGTTCCGGCAGGGGGGATCGAGCAGGAGCTGAAAATGAAACCGGAAGAAGAGATGGAACAGCAACTGCCACCCGGGATCAGTGAATCCGGTGAAGTGGTGGATATGGCCGCTTATGAGGCATGGCAACAGGAAAATCATCCGGACATCCAGCAGCAGATGCAGCGTCGTGAAGAGATGAACATTAATGTGCACCGGGAGCGTGGGGAGGATGTTGAGCCGGGAGATGATTTCTGATGATGAGTATCGCGCAGGTCAGATCGGCCGGAAGTGCCGGTAACTATTATACCGACAAGGATAATTACTATGTACTGGGCAGCATGGGAGAACGCTGGGCCGGCAAGGGGGCTGAACAGCTGGGACTGCAGGGCAGTGTCGATAAGGATGTTTTTACCCGTCTTCTGGAGGGAAGGCTGCCGGACGGAGCGGATCTAAGCCGCATGCAGGATGGCAGTAATAAGCATCGTCCCGGCTACGACCTGACCTTCTCCGCCCCCAAAAGTGTCTCCATGATGGCCATGTTAGGTGGCGATAAGCGCCTGATTGATGCACATAACCAGGCCGTGGACTTTGCTGTTCATCAGGTGGAGGCGCTGGCCTCCACACGGGTGATGACGGACGGACAGTCAGAAACGGTACTGACCGGTAATCTGGTGATGGCACTGTTTAACCACGACACCAGTCGCGATCAGGAACCACAGTTACACACGCATGCGGTGGTGGCTAATGTCACGCAGCATAACGGTGAGTGGAAGACACTGAGCAGTGACAAAGTGGGGAAAACGGGGTTCATTGAGAATGTGTACGCTAATCAGATTGCCTTTGGCAGGCTCTACCGGGAAAAACTGAAAGAGCAGGTTGAGTCACTGGGCTATGAAACCGAAGTGGTGGGTAAGCACGGTATGTGGGAGATGCCGGGCGTACCGGTGGAGGCCTTTTCCGGACGCTCACAGGCTATCCGGGAGGCCGTCGGGGAAGATGCCTCGCTGAAATCCCGGGATGTGGCGGCACTGGATACGCGAAAATCCAAACAGCACGTCGATCCTGAAGTCAGAATGGCTGAATGGATGCAGACGCTGAAGGAAACCGGGTTCGACATCCGGGCATATCGTGACGCGGCGGATCAGCGTGCGGAGACCCGCACGCAGGCGCCCGGGCCAGCTTCACAGGACGGGCCGGATGTGCAGCAGGCGGTGACACAGGCGATTGCCGGATTAAGTGAACGAAAAGTGCAGTTCACGTACACGGACGTGCTGGCCAGGACGGTCGGCATACTGCCGCCGGAAAATGGTGTGATTGAACGGGCACGCGCCGGTATCGATGAGGCCATCAGCCGTGAGCAGCTTATCCCCCTCGATCGTGAGAAGGGGATGTTCACGTCCGGGATTCATGTGCTCGATGAGCTGTCAGTCCGGGCACTCAGTCGTGACATCATGAAACAGAACCGGGTGACCGTACATCCGGAGAAAAGTGTCCCCCGGACGGCCGGTTACAGCGATGCCGTCAGTGTTCTGGCACAGGATCGCCCGTCGCTGGCCATTGTGTCCGGGCAGGGCGGTGCAGCCGGGCAGCGTGAGCGGGTGGCTGAACTGGGAATGATGGCCCGGGAGCAGGGGCGGGAGGTGCAGATTATCGCCGCTGACCGTCGCTCGCAGATGAACCTGAAGCAGGATGAACGGCTGTCCGGTGAGCTGATAACCGGACGTCGTCAGCTGCAGGAGGGCATGGCCTTCACGCCGGGCAGTACCGTTATCGTCGACCAGGGCGAAAAACTCTCCCTGAAAGAGACGTTAACCCTGCTGGACGGTGCCGCACGTCATAACGTACAGGTCCTGATAACCGACAGCGGGCAGCGAACCGGTACAGGCAGTGCGCTGATGGCCATGAAGGATGCCGGGGTGAACACGTATCGCTGGCAGGGCGGAGAACAGCGACCGGCAACCATCATCAGTGAACCGGACCGGAATGTCCGCTATGACCGGCTGGCCGGAGATTTTGCGGCCAGCGTGAAAGCCGGAGAAGAGAGCGTGGCACAGGTCAGCGGGGTACGGGAACAGGCCATACTGACACAGGCCATTCGCAGTGAGCTGAAAACACAGGGCGTGCTCGGACACCCGGAGGTGACCATGACCGCCCTGTCACCGGTCTGGCTGGACAGCCGGAGCCGTTATCTGCGGGATATGTACCGACCGGGGATGGTGATGGAGCAGTGGAACCCGGAGACACGCAGTCATGACCGCTATGTTATCGACCGGGTGACGGCGCAGAGTCACAGCCTGACCCTGCGGGATGCGCAGGGCGAAACGCAGGTGGTGCGTATTTCCTCCCTGGACAGCAGCTGGTCGCTGTTCCGGCCGGAAAAAATGCCGGTGGCAGACGGCGAGCGACTGAGGGTGACAGGGAAAATTCCCGGACTCCGCGTCTCCGGCGGTGACCGCCTGCAGGTGGCATCCGTCAGTGAAGATGCGATGACGGTTGTTGTGCCGGGGCGGGCTGAACCGGCCACCCTGCCTGTGGCTGATTCACCGTTCACGGCACTGAAGCTGGAGAACGGCTGGGTGGAAACGCCCGGGCATTCCGTCAGTGACAGTGCGACGGTGTTTGCCTCCGTCACACAGATGGCAATGGACAACGCCACCCTGAACGGTCTGGCCCGCAGCGGTCGTGATGTCCGGCTGTATTCCTCACTGGATGAAACCCGTACTGCGGAAAAACTTGCCCGCCATCCCTCCTTTACGGTGGTTTCTGAGCAGATAAAGGCGCGTGCCGGTGAGACATTGCTGGAAACCGCTATCAGTCTGCAGAAAGCCGGGCTTCACACGCCGGCACAGCAGGCCATTCATCTGGCCCTTCCTGTGCTGGAAAGTAAAAACCTGGCCTTCAGCATGGTGGACCTGCTGACAGAGGCGAAGTCGTTTGCTGCAGAAGGAACCGGTTTTACTGAACTGGGAGGGGAAATCAATGCGCAGATAAAACGCGGTGACTTACTGTATGTGGATGTGGCAAAAGGCTATGGCACAGGCCTGCTGGTTTCCCGTGCGTCGTATGAGGCAGAAAAAAGTATTCTTCGCCATATTCTCGAAGGTAAGGAGGCGGTCACGCCGCTGATGGAGAGAGTACCCGGCGAACTCATGGAGACGTTAACGTCGGGACAGCGTGCCGCCACCCGTATGATACTGGAAACGTCCGACCGTTTCACGGTGGTACAGGGTTATGCCGGTGTGGGTAAGACCACACAGTTCCGGGCGGTGATGTCAGCCGTGAACATGCTGCCGGCGAGTGAGCGTCCCCGAGTTGTGGGGCTGGGGCCCACGCACCGTGCGGTCGGTGAGATGCGCAGCGCCGGCGTGGATGCACAGACGCTGGCGTCCTTTCTGCATGACACGCAGCTGCAGCAGCGCAGCGGAGAAACGCCGGATTTCAGCAACACGCTGTTCCTGCTCGATGAGAGCTCAATGGTGGGCAATACCGACATGGCACGGGCATACGCCCTGATTGCGGCCGGTGGTGGTCGTGCCGTGGCCAGTGGTGACACGGACCAGCTGCAGGCCATCGCGCCCGGTCAGCCTTTCCGGCTCCAGCAGACGCGCAGTGCTGCCGATGTGGTCATCATGAAAGAGATTGTGCGTCAGACGCCGGAACTGCGGGAGGCGGTATACAGCCTGATTAACCGGGATGTGGAAAGGGCACTGTCCGGGCTTGAGAGTGTGAAACCGTCTCAGGTGCCACGTCTGGAGGGCGCATGGGCACCGGAGCACTCCGTGACGGAGTTCAGTCACAGCCAGGAAGCGAAACTGGCAGAAGCGCAGCAGAAGGCGATGCTGAAAGGCGAGGCTTTCCCGGATATCCCCATGACACTGTATGAAGCCATTGTCCGCGACTATACCGGCAGGACACCGGAAGCACGGGAGCAGACGCTGATTGTCACGCACCTGAATGAGGACCGGCGCGTACTGAACAGCATGATTCATGATGCACGGGAAAAGGCCGGTGAGCTGGGAAAAGAGCAGGTCATGGTGCCAGTCCTGAACACAGCGAATATACGTGACGGGGAACTGCGTCGTCTCTCCACCTGGGAGAATAACCCGGATGCCCTTGCCCTGGTGGATAGTGTGTATCACCGGATTGCCGGTATCAGTAAGGATGACGGGCTGATAACCCTGGAGGATGCGGAAGGTAACACGCGGCTGATTTCGCCCCGGGAGGCGGTGGCTGAAGGTGTCACACTGTACACACCAGACAAAATCCGGGTGGGGACCGGCGACCGGATGCGCTTCACGAAGAGTGACCGGGAGCGCGGTTATGTGGCCAACAGCGTCTGGACGGTGACAGCGGTTTCCGGTGACAGTGTCACGCTGTCGGACGGACAGCAGACCCGGGTGATTCGCCCCGGACAGGAGCGGGCAGAGCAACATATTGACCTGGCCTATGCCATCACCGCCCACGGTGCGCAGGGGGCAAGTGAAACCTTTGCCATTGCGCTTGAAGGCACGGAAGGTAACCGGAAACAGATGGCCGGCTTTGAGTCAGCCTACGTGGCCCTGTCGCGTATGAAGCAGCATGTGCAGGTGTATACCGATAACCGTCAGGGCTGGACGGATGCCATCAACAATGCCGTACAGAAAGGAACTGCCCACGATGTGTTTGAGCCGAAACCGGACCGGGAGGTCATGAATGCAGAGCGGCTGTTCAGTACGGCACGGGAACTGCGGGACGTGGCGGCAGGCCG
>OKQJ01000150.1_pt1 | contig 32876 bp, 32 predicted proteins | sample 1614171 | NCBI WGS metagenome assembly OKQJ01 (sample SAMN04436911, study PRJEB24849) | human gut metagenome | biome: human gut; feature: NICU; material: stool | host: Homo sapiens | place: USA: Saint Louis, MO | collected 2012-05-30 | reverse complement strand
GGTCCACCATGTGAGAACCGATATAACCAGCTCCACCTAATACTAATATTGCCATAAAATTTACCTTTTTCTTATTTTTCTATTATTATAACATAATTCTAGCCCATGGGACTAACGTGATTTAAGTAAGGGAAAAGAAGAGAAAAAATGGTCGCCAACAGTTAGTTAACAACCATTATTCTTTCTATCTCACCTTCACACAAATAGCATCCCAGGCTTGGAGTTTACCTTGGTCTGAGATTGGTTTCACTTCGGTATTTGAGATGACGACTTCTTCGACATCAAAATTATAATCAAAAATTTGTTCTTGGTCTGATACATTAACTGCAATTAGATAGCTGCTATCCTGAGTCTTACGGATATAGGCAAAGACTTTGTCAGTTGTCTCCAAGAGTTCAAAGTCAGCATCAACCAACCAATCTTGAGTTTTACGAAGCTCTACGAGCTTTTGATATGTATAGAAAACTGATTCTGGATTGGCAAGAGCTGATTCAACATTTATGTCCTTATAGTTTGGATTAACAGGTAACCAAGTCTTATCCGATATGCTAAATCCAGCATTTTTAGACGTATCCCATTGCATTGGTGTTCGAGCATTGTCACGACCCACCTGACGGATTTGGTCCATGATAACTTCTATCGATGCCCCTTTTTCGAGAGCTTCTTTGGCATAGTTGAGAGATTCAATGTCATTCAATTCTTCCAAAGTCCTAAAAGGATAATTGGTCATGCCGATTTCTTCACCTTGATAAATGTAAGGTGTTCCCCTCATGAGATGAAGAAGGATAGCTAAGGCCTTGGCTGACTTCTCACGATAAACACCAGTATCTCCCCACATTGAGAGAACACGAGGCAGGTCATGGTTGTTCCAAAATAGTGAGTTCCACCCTTGTCCCAACTCTAACTCGGTTTGCCATTTATTAAAAATAGTCTTAAGTGCTGAAACATCCAACTCCTTCTCATACTCCCATTTAAGGCTATCTGGCTTATGCTGAAGTCCAATATGTTCAAACTGGAAAACCATGGAAAGTTCTTGATTATCTGGATTTGAATACTGTTTAGCAATTTCAGGTGTTGCTCCCCAAGTTTCACCAACGGTTAGAAGGTCGTGCTTTCCAAAGCTTGCCTGGTTCATCTCCTTGATATAATCGTGAAGTTTTGGAGCATTTGTATCAATCAGTTGATCTGGGATCTTACCAATCATATCAATCACATCCATGCGGAAACCACCTATTCCCTTATCAATCCAGAAATTCATCATGTCATAAACTTTCTGGCGCAACTGTGGATTTTCCCAATTGAGGTCTGGCTGTTTCTTACTAAAGAAATGCAGATAATATTGCCCTGATGTCTCATCATATTCCCAAGCGGATCCACCAAAGATAGATACTAACTCATTAGGTTTGTCTCGCCAGATGTAGAAATCTCGTTCAAGACTTTCTGGATTTTCACGCGCCTCGATAAACCATGCGTGCTCATCAGACGTATGGTTCACCACCAAATCCATGATAATTCGGATATCACGCTTTTTGGCTTCCACCAAAAGTTCATCCATGTCACTCATGTCTCCAAAAATATCTGCAATAGCCTCATAGTTAGCGATATCATAGCCATTGTCATCCATCGGACTGTCATAGACAGGCGAAAGCCATAGGGCTGTGATTCCGAGCTTTTGCAAGTAGTCTAACTTACTGGTAATCCCTTTGAGATCACCGATACCATCACCGTTTTTGTCCATAAAAGATTTAGGGTAAATTTGATAAATCGTAGCTTTATGCCACCAATTTTTTTGCATGATTCTACTCCTAGTATTTATTATCATCCTGAGTCTGACAGTTCTATTTTACGTTTTTCCAGAATTTATGCAAGCGTTCTCTTTCATTGTTTAAAACATTGCAATGACCTATACTCCAGATTTCTTAAACTTTTGGTAATGTTGAGAAATAATAGAATTGAAATGTAAGGTTAGCATTTACTAATCTTAATACAAAAAATGACAGTTAATGCCTTAACCGTCACTTTTTACTTTTTGGGCAAGACCATAACAAAGCGCCTCCCCGTAGGACTTTCCTCAAATCTATAGCTAAGTTCCTCATGTTCTAGAAGGTATTTGACCACAAAAAGTCCTAATCCTCCTTCTTTCTTAGATTGAGCTTTAGTTGAAGTATTTTCTTTAGATACAATTGTATTTTCAATGACAAAATCAGATCCTCCATTTTCTAAACCTATTCGAACCACTCCCCCCTCATCAGAATGCTTGACAGCATTACTGATAATATTTGAGAGAACTAGTTTCAAAATAGCTAAATTCATGAAAATACTAGTTGCCGGAAGATAATTGTCAATTGATAGAGAGCGAGTCTCAACCAACACTTGATTTTGAGTGAGTATGCGATTTACCACATCATCTAACTGAATCCACTCCTTATCATCACCTAATTCTTGAACAGAAGATAGAGACAGGATTTCCAGGACGATCTGGTTCATCTCATCGACGATATCGAGGGAAACCGATAGATAGCGGTCTCGATCCTTGTAGCGACCAATATTATCTCGCATATTTTCTAGGATAATTTTCAAGCTAGCTAGAGGCGTCTTGAGTTCATGCGAAGCTCCTCTTAGAAATTCGACCTTTATCTGCTCCAACTTCAGATTTTCCTGTTTCTGCTGCTCTAGATTGTCGATCACTTCTAAAAGGTGGTGATAGAGGTCGTTGATGTGTTGCTTGAGGACGCCGATCTCATCCTGCGAGTCAATGGGGAGACTGGCTGTCCGATCCAGGCGCTTCATCCGCTTGGTCATCCGCTTGATCTCAAGGATTGGAGCAGAAATCATGCGGGCATAGAGATAGGAGGCAATCAACGACAGAACAAAAGAAGCAAGGAGTGTATAGGGAAGAAAGCCCAGACTGATATCTCGCGCTTCCTTTTGCGAATCGACGGTCGCTAAAAATTGCAAGGTTAAGTCTTGTCCTTCTTTAGTCTGAATTTTTCGCTCTTCGATGACCAGGGAATTATTCTGGCTAGATGGATTGAGGAGGAGGGCATCCTTGACTTCTAATGAATTTTGTTTTTCCTTGCCCTTAATATAGACCTTGATATCATTAGTCTTAGAATAGAGGGCAATAACCGTCTCAATGGTCCCCACTTCCTGACCTTGAAAACTGTCAGCCAAGACTTGAGATTTCTTCAAAATCGTCTGACGTTGCGACTCGATATAAGTCGATGGAAAAATAAAGTAAACCGAAGCATGTAGAAGGATGACTAAGCTACTAAAAAGGGCAAAGGTGATCAGAAAGATCTTTGCAAAGATACTCCGTTTGGTCATGGTCTCTCCAATTTATAGCCGACATTGCGTACCGTAACGATACAGTCCAGCTCTAGTTTTTTTCGTAGTTCCTTGATATAGACATCGATCACCCGGTCAAAAGGTATCTCCTCAGTCTCCTTCCAGACGGCATCAAGGATCTGAGCTCGGGTCCGTGCCTTGCCTTCATGCTGGAGCAAGTATTCCAAGATTTCCAACTCCTTGGCGTTCATGGAAATAGCCTGCCCAGCTAGGCTTGCGGTATAACTTTCAAAATCCACCCGCACATCTCCATATGTGAAAACCCGGGAAGGTTGGAGCTTTTTAAAAATAGCTTCGATACGGACTCTCAATAGAGATAAGGAGAAGGGCTTTTCCAGGTAGCCATCTGCCAACTCTCCAAAGGCTGTCAACTTATAGTCCTCATCATGGAAGGCCGTCAGCATCAAAACAGGAACCGAGCTAGTCTTTCGGATGGTCTTAAGTACTTCCAGGCCATTGAGGATTGGGAGCTGGATATCCAGCAAGACAAGATCTGGTATTTCCCTGTAAAAGAGGTCCAGAGCCTCCTTCCCATCGCCTGCTTCGAAGATGTCATAGCCACATTCCATGAGGTAGTCGCTCATCCCTTCTCGAATCAGAACTTCATCTTCTACGATTAGTATCTTCATACATTATCCTTTTCATCTATATATGGTCTCTTTCTTCCATTATACCGTTTTTTATAGATGCAGCAAACTTATCATTCAACATCAACTAAGAGGTCCTTGGGTTTCTTGTGAAGAAGCCAGCGAGAAGAAATCAAGGATACTAAGCTTAAAATAACTCCACCGACTAGAATGACTACCAAAAGTTGCTTAGGTTGGACTGTCATGTGAATCTGAGTTAGAGTCTTACTGAAGCTTTCTGCCTCAGCCCCTCCACCAAGATTTGCAGCTAGAGATTCTTTGGTCATTTGCTTATTGATACCTTCTGTTACATTGGAAAGGACTGTATTACCAACTTTTTCAGCAAAGAAACTAGCTAAACCATATGACAAAAGAAAGGCTGGTAAGGCAATCATCAGTAATTCTATTAAAAATTGACCCGCAACCTGTGTCTTTTTAAGTCCCAAGGCCAAAAAGATACCAACTTCTCTACGACGAGCATTTAACCATAAAATTAACAGAAGGGTTAGCAATAAACTTGTAAAAATGAGACTTCCAATAAACATACGGTTTGCCACACGATACATCCCAAGAATAGATTTCTGTAAAGCAGGGTAGTTTGACGAGCTCTTAACAAGATCGTAGAGGGACCAGTTAATATCCAATTTTTTAATCTTTGCTATCAAGGAATCAAGATTTTGATCGCCTTTAGCAAAGAAAGTGGCATCCTCATAAGTAGCCGTTTCTACAGTATTACCATAGAGTTTTGCTACTGTGTCTAGATCAGTGATGAGGGTGTTTTCATACAACTCCTGAGCATAGGTAACGGCTGCTTTATTTTGACCAGAGAATAAACCTTTGATAGTCACTTCTACTGTTTCATCAGCCCTTTTTTCGTTATCAGCATCATAGAGATTAGATTTAAGTTTTACTTTATCTCCTACATTAAGACCATTCTTTTTAGCTAAAGCTTCGTGCATCAAGATTTGATTATGATCCTTATCGGTTAAATGTTCTCCCTCAACTAGTTTATAAGCACCTGAAACAAATTTATCTTCTTTTGATGAGTCATTGACTCCTGTCAACATCAAGGTAGACTTAAAATTTTTAGCACGTTCTGGCGACTGATTTTGTAGCGTTTGCTCTGTTTCGATAATCTCATGATCTAGTAAATCACCAATACCATTTATCCGTTTTATAGTCGAAACAATCCCTTTAGTCTCACTAATCTTTTTAATATCTTCTCCCTTAAGATTTCCAGCCCCTCGAGGAGTTCCAGGATTCGTGTTACGATTAATCTGCATTGAAAAACTATTGGTAATTGACCCTAGACTCTTGGATGCAGCTTCTTGTGTTGCACTTCGCATAGCAAGTCCTAACAAACTAAGAGTACTCATCAAAAGAATAATAATTAACAGTAATAGTGACTTTGACCATTTTCGTGTAATATATGCAAAAGCGTTTCGAAACATAAGAGTCCTCTCTTTATTTTTTCTTTTCTATGAGTTGTTTCTTCTTCAACTCTAAAACCACATCAGATGCCTGAGCAACTTCCTTACTGTGCGTAACAACTATGACACATTTTTGGCGATCTAAGGCCATTCTTTTAAGGATAGCAATAATCTCCTTCGCAGTTTCCTCGTCTAGATTTCCTGTCGGTTCATCTGCCAAGATAATTGGAGCCTCTGAAACCAAAGCCCGCGCAATAGCTACACGTTGTTGTTGTCCACCTGAAAGTTGTAGGACATTTCGATTAATTTGTTTTTCATCTAATCCCAATTCAAAAAGTATCTTCTTATCGGCATTTTTATTAACAAGTCGTACATTTTCTAAAGGTGTAAGATAATCAATGAGATTGTAATTTTGAAAAACAAGCGCAACATGGTGTCTACGATGATAACTAGAGCCTTTTTTCTTGATATTTTCTCCATTAAACAAGACCTGCCCCTTCTTGGGATAATCAAGGCCTGCCAAAAGGGAAAGCAAGGTCGATTTCCCCGCTCCAGATTGCCCAATAATACTATAAAATTTACCTTTCTCGAAACGATAATTCACCTTCGAGAGGACGGCTTCACTTTTATTTTGATAACTATACGTAACATCTTTGAGTTCTAACATAATGTTCCTTTCTCCTTAACTCATATTAGATAAGATTTCTTTTGGAGTTTTGCGCCAAATGAGACCTGTTGTCACACCGAGCGATAATATTACCAAGACTAGAAGACTTAGATAAGATTGGCCTAAAGGTAGTCCCTGAGGAATTTGATCTAATAACCGAAGAGCCTGCTGCTGTCCTTGCTGTCCTATAAATTCTTGTAAAAACAGTCGACTTAGTAGCCGTCCAATAGCAAGGGCAGGTAGCAAAGACATAAGGGACACCAACAATATCTCCATAAGAAATTGAGCAAAAATGCGTCCCTTGCTCTTCCCAATTGCTAAAAGAATACCTATCTCATGATTTCGCTCACGCGTCCATAATGCCATTAAAAATGAGAGGATCCCTGCTCCTGTAACAATTAAACTAATCATCATCGTTCTGACGATTCCTTGTAGCGCTTTAGACGATTCCTTCAAGGAGTCAAAAGCCTTACGGTCCTCGTCTAAACGTAGACGATTCCAATCGATATCTAAGTGTTCCACTTGTTTAATGACTTGATTGATTCTATCTGGATTCTTAATACCAAAGGATAATTTTGTCACTAACTTATCAGTCAAATCAAGCAGTTGGCTAGCATCGTCATAATGGAGGAAGATTTGATTTTCACTTAAATCTGAGGACATTCCAGTAAATGTCTCCTCTTTCTTGCCAGAAAAAATACCAACGATATCAAAGGTCATTTTCTTAGCTCCATTTTCAGTCACCTGAAAATTGGACAAGGTCAGCTTGTCTCCGACGCTTAGTTTATTTTTCCTAGCAAGCGATTCATGAATCATAATTTGCCCTTTAGCAGATATGTACTTCCCCTTAAGGAGTTGAAAAGCACCACTCCTAAAATCAACACTTTGGGCTGTTTCCTTAGTAAAAGTGGCTCCCAAGGCTTGATTATCCTTATTATCAAGATCATCACGTTCCACCGTTTGTTTTCCTGTAACGACCTTCTTATCGATAAGTCGCACCGGACTTACATATTGAGGTATCGTTGACATCACATCAGGTAGATGACTAATCTTTTCCCCCTCTTTCCAGGAAAATGCACTGCCTCTTTCTTTACTTACCAGAGAAAAACTTGCTCCACCTGACTTCCTGATTTGTGCCTCCATTCCTCCACCAACTTGCATAAGAGAGAAACAAAAATACAAGCAAGATAATATCAAAAATAAAATGAGAAAAAGGATAAAATTCCGCGTTTTTTTGCGAAAAATATAAGCAGTTGCCTGTTGTAAGAGAACCATCTTCCACCTCCATTTAAGACATTGGCCCTCAGCTATACCAAAGATAAATGAGGACTCTTTCATTTTTCTTATCCTAATTATAGACGACAAATATGAAACCTTTATGAAATTAAATACTCTAAAGTGATTGTTATCTAAAAATCTAACTGCTGAGATGATAACCCCAATTAAATAATAACTCTAAAGGACTATCATAAAAAATACGTTTCATGATTGACCTTCACCTCTTTTTCTCTAATAAATCGTCCTTCGCTAATAGCATTTACCTTCGGCATTTGATATAATTTTTCTCAGAGGTATTTTTATTTATGAAGAAACAAGCTTTTAGTTCTGAACAGTATTTGAATCTACAACGCGACCATATTTTGGAGCGTATTAACCAGTTTGACGGTAAGCTCTACTTGGAGTTTGGTGGAAAGATGTTGGAAGATTTCCACGCTGCCCGCGTCCTTCCTGGTTATGAACCTGACAATAAAATCAAGCTCCTTCAAGAGCTTAAAGAGCAAGTCGAAGTAGTTATCGCCATCAATGCTAGCAATATCGAGCATTCTAAGGCTCGTGGTGACCTTGGCATTTCCTACGATCAAGAGGTCCTTCGTCTGATTGATAAATTCAACGAGCTCAATATCTATGTAGGTTCCGTTGTTATTACGCAGTATTCAGGTCAACCTACGGCTGATGCCTTCCGTAACCAACTTGAAAAAAATGGCATCACGTCTTACATCCACTACCCTATCAAGGGCTATCCAACGGATATGAACCATATTATCTCTCCCGAAGGTATGGGGAAAAATGACTATATCAAGACTAGCCGTAACCTTATCGTCGTTACTGCTCCTGGTCCTGGTTCTGGTAAATTGGCGACATGTATGTCTAACATGTACCACGACCAAATCAATGGTATCAAGTCGGGTTATGCTAAATTTGAAACCTTCCCAGTTTGGAATCTGCCGCTTCATCACCCAGTTAACTTGGCCTATGAAGCTGCCACTGCCGACCTTGATGATGTCAATATGATTGACCCATTCCACTTGGAAACTTATGGCAAAACTACAGTAAACTACAACCGTGACATCGAGATTTTCCCAGTCCTTAAACGTATGCTTGAACGCATTCTTGGTGAATCACCTTACGCTTCACCTACAGATATGGGTGTTAACATGGTTGGTTTTGCCATTACAGATGATGATGCTGCCAAAGAAGCTTCTAAACAAGAAATCATCCGTCGCTACTATCAAACTGTACTTGATTTCAAAAATGAACGTGTTCCTGCGACTGCTGTCAAGAAGATTGAATTGCTCATGAACGATCTTGGTATCACTCCTGAAGATCGCCAAGTGGTCGTTGCAGCACGTACTAAGGCTGAAGAAACAGGTAGTTCTGCTCTTGCCCTCGAATTGCCAAATGGCCAAATCGTCACTGGTAAAAATTCAGAACTCTTTGGTCCAACTGCGGCTGCTTTGATTAATGCTATCAAAACTTCTGCAGGTATTGATAAGGATACTAAACTTATCGAACCTGAAGTGGTTAAACCTATACAAGGTCTGAAAATTGACCATCTGGGTAGTCGTAATCCTCGTCTCCACTCTAACGAAATCCTCATTGCCTTGGCCATTACAGCTGCCAACAATACGGATGCGGCACGTGCCATGGAGGAACTTGGTAACCTTAAGGGTTCTGAAGCTCACTCAACAATCATCCTTACTGATGAAGATAAAAATGTTCTCCGTAAGCTTGGTATCAATGTCACATTCGATCCTTACTATCAATACGACAAATTGTACCGTAAGTGATAACTGACTATAAACATCAAAGACCTCAGTTTTAATAACTAGGGTCTTTTAAAAATGACTTTAGCTTGATAAAGAAAAAAGGGAAACTCTATCGAGTTCCCTTTTTGATAACTAATTTTTCGTCTCAACCCGTTCCTAATAAAAAGGGAGTGGCCTAGCATTATTATGAAAAAGTGAGTTAAAGGAATCAAACAGAGGGCTAAGCCACCCCCGATTCTAATCAGCCTACGATTTCTAACTTGAGAAAAGGTAAGCTAAAAAGCAAAACTATAGTAGATAGGAAAGCAACAAGCGGGAGATAACGACCTCCAAAAAGGTAGAGAAGCAATGGAGCTATCGCTATCAAACGATTTAGAAAATTGCTAGTAACCCGAACAGTTTGTCCATCCTCCACAGTAATAGTATTGGACTTGTAACCCATTTTACCAACACTCAAACGAGCCTTTGATGACGGTAGGTAAACAGTCACTGCTTCCACACCAGAAACCGTCCCGACAAGACTAGTATCTACTCGAATGGGACTCTTTCTAGCCACCTTACTAGCTTCTATTCTAATACTAGCCACTAAGCATTCCCTCTTCCTATCTTCTACTTATAGTATACACTTTTAGAAACGCTTTCACAAGATAATCGACTATTAAATCAACGTTTCTTGACAATCATTGTGCCTTTTCAAAAAGTATTGCATACCTTGATTACTATATCACTATCAGCTTTTTTTCAAAAAATTAATTATTTTTGACAGAAAATCTATTATAAGATATAATGTAATGATATCTGTTACAACTAATTGGCGATAATGGAAATAATAGAAAGAAGGTTATGTGAAATCATATAAAGGAATTCTTCTACTAACCGTAAGTATTGTTCTGACGGTCTACGCCTGGCTAGCAAGGGGCATGACAAACTTCATCGCTCCTGGTCTAGCTTTAACAACCTTATCATGGACTTTTATGTTGGCAACACGATCACGAGTTTTAGAAAAAGTCTTTAACGGAATTGAGAGAATGTACACTGTCCACAAATTTCTTGCCATCTTATCAGTTGTTCTCCTTGTTTTCCACAACATCGGTATGGGGAGTCTATGGGGTTCCCGTCTGGCTGCTCGGTTAGGAAACCTTGGTATTTATACTTTCTTGGCTATTGTGGTTCTGGTCTTTCTTGGCAAAACTCTCAAATATGAAACTTGGCGTTGGCTTCATCGTTTGGTGTACTTAGCCTATATTTTTGGTCTCTCCCATGTCTACTTGATTTTGGGACAAGTATTGACTAAGCCAAGTCTCTTATCATTGGTAGTGGGGGGCTTCGCTATTCTTGGTTTAAGCTCAGGATTTTATATCATCTTCCTCTACCAAATTATTGGTTTTAAAAATCGTGGGAAAATTGTGGGCTTAAAACGTATTAACCATGACACAACAGAAATAGCTATTAGGCTAACACGTCCAATGGATTATCAATTTGGTCAATTTACCTTTATTAAGATACTTCAAGCTGGTTTTGAGAAGGCACCTCACCCTTTCTCTATCTCAGGTGGACATGGCAATATTATCTATTTTACCGTTAAGGCTTCAGGTGATCATACCAAACAAATCTACAAGAAGCTCAGAGTCGGAAACCCGGTAGCTATCGACCGTGCCTATGGTCACATGTTGCTAGATCAAGGTCGTGACAAACAAGTTTGGATTGCAGGTGGTATCGGCATCACCCCTTTCATTTCCTATATCCGTGAAAATCCTGTCCTTGATAGGAATGTCGACTTCTACTACGCCTATACAGGTGAGCAAAACGCTGTCTATCTGGAGATGTTGGCTGCATATGCTGCAAAAAATAGAAATTTCAAGCTTCACACTATTAATAGTCAAGTGGATGGTTATCTGGACTTCACTGACTATCCTCTCACTGATGACACAACTGTCTTTATGTGTGGTCCAGTGAAAATGATGGAAGCATTTGCTAAAACCTTTACGGCAAACAATCCAAAGGCTGAGCTCGTTTATGAGGGCTTTAGTTTTAAATAAGTTAAAAAGACTCAGAAAGGCTGAGTCTTTTGTCGTTTGTTTTCAAAACTCCTACTCTTCTTCTGGGTAGACTAAGCCCCAGTCTTTGCGGAGTTGGGTCATGAGCTCCATGACATCTCGACTATAGTTGAGATAAAGATGATTTTCTTGACCTGAGACAGCTGCTTCCATATCGAGGACCTCATACTGGAGGGCTTTAGCGATTTCTCCTGCTTCGATGACTTCTTGTGAGCCATCTTCCGTATAGGTGATGACCGCCTTTTGTCCACGTGGGTATTCATAAAGTTCGATATAACCCTTGTCATAAGCGATGGTGCCACGTTTAGGCTGTTTAGCATGAAGACTTAGCGTCACCGTTGCCATTTCCCCTTCTGCATTGGTAAGGAGAATACCCGCTTGTTCATCAACACCAGTTGGAGCTAATTTAACCTGTGAAACCATCTCTGTCGGTTGCGACGTCATGAACCAACGTACAAAGGAAAGGGCATAGACACCGATATCAAGTAAAGCACCTCCTGCCAGATTACGATTGAAAAAGCGGTTGGTCATGTCATATTCTTTATAAGAACCGAAGTTCATCTGGATAACCTTAAGAGGTCCCAACTTACCGCTTTCCACGATTTCAGAGAGTTTTCGATAGATAGGCATATGGAAAATGGTCATGGCTTCTGCCAGTTTAACATGATTTTCTTCGGCGAGTTGAATAGCTTCTGATAATTCCTCACTATTTAGGGTGATAGATTTTTCACAGAGGACGTGCTTGCCAGCTGCTAAGGCCTTGCGAAGGTAATTAATATGCGTATTGTGAGGCGTTGAGATATAGATAATATCCACTTCAGGATCTTCAAAAACTTGGTCAATCTCTTCATAAACCTTTTCGATTCCATATTGGTCAGCGAAGGTTACCCCCTTGTCATAGGTACGATTGGCAACGGAATAGAGTTTACCACCTAGGGCCTCCAAAGCTTGTGCCAATTCATTAGCAATAACGCCAGTTCCAAGACTAGCCCAGTTGTACTTAATTTGCTTTGTCATAGTTTTCCTTTGTTCTATTTTTGAATAATCAATTCATTAATCTGAGATAAGATTTCAACTTCACTCGCTCCTGCCTGAAGCAAGGCTGCAGCCGCATAGGCCCCCTCAATAAGGGGGACATGTTGAATGAAAATATTCTTATCTGAAAATTCCTCAAGCATTTCCAAGTTCATACGAGCACTGCCTAGGTCGTAAAAGGCCAAGAGTCGGTTGGCTGGCTGACCGTCCACAGCCACTTGCACATGGTCAAAGCTAGATCCCAAGCCACCATCTTCCAGACCACCTGTAGCCGTCAAAGGGATATCTGGAGCGACTTCACGAATCAGACTCACCAAACCTTTAGCAATATCCGCAGAGTGGGACACAATAACAATTCCAAGTTCTGGCATATCCTAGCCCTCCGCTTCTATCAAGGCTTTGAAGAGTAGCCCAGACGAATAAGAGCCTGGATCAATGTGACCAATAGAACGCTCACCTACATAAGAGGCACGCCCCTTGGTAGCCGCAACTTCTTTGGTTGAAAGAACAGCTTGATCAATGACATCATTGGTGAGTTGACCTTGTTTGACAGCTTCAACAACTGGATGCCAAACATCCACCATGGTCTTTTCACCAACTTGTGCATGGCCTCGTTTTTTAATCATCTCGAGACCTGCCTCAAGCACTCCTGCTAAATCTTGACCAGCTTGTTCAGCCTTCATCATACCCATAAAGGCAGACCCATAAAGAGGACCTGAAGCACCACCAACCTTACTAATCAAGGCCATAGACACTGCCTTAAAAACTTCGGCTGCACTTTGTGGTTCAGTAGTGTTAATAGCCTCAATGGCTGCCGCCATACCACGCGCCAAGTTAGCACCATGATCACCATCGCCAATAGGACCGTCTAATTCAGACAAGTGGTCTTTTTCTGCTTCAACCCTTTGATCAAAGCCTTGCATCCATTTTACTGCAACTGTTTTATCCATAATATACCTAATTTCTAGTTTTCATGTCAGACTACCAAGCAATGGTCTTAACAGGACTCTCCAGAGCTTCAAGCCAAGCGTCATCTTCAATCTTCATGAGCGTCAATGAAAGACCTGCCATATCAATCGATGTCATGTAATTACCTAATTTTTTAAAGGCTACATCTAGTCCAGCATCTCCAAGAATGCTTGCTACATCATTAGCAAAAACATATTGCTCCATGAGAGGTGTCGCACCCATACCATTGATGAGAAGGGCATAGCGTTCACCCTCCTTAGCCTCAAAGGCTTCAAGGAGTTTTCCTGTCAATTCTTCAGCTAACTGGCGAGATGGCTGCATAGACTCCTTACGATAGCCTGGCTCACCATGAATACCAATACCATATTCGATTTCATCCTCAGCTAGGACAAAACCAGGCTTACCAACCTCAGGAACCGTCGCACCGCTAAGGGCCAAACCAATGGTGTGGATATTAGGAACAATCTTGTCAGCCAAGTCTTTGATTTCAGGCAGAGACTTACCTTCACGAGCCGCATGACCTAGGATTTTGTGAACAAAAATAGTACCAGCAACCCCGCGACGACCTTGTGTATAAAGGCTATTTTCCACAGCAATATCGTCGTCAACAACAACGCTAGCAACCTCGATGCCTTCCATTTCAGCCAATTCTTGAGCCATCTCGAAATTCATGATGTCGCCAGAGTAATTTTTAACAACCATGAAGACACCAGCACCTTGGTCCGCTTCCTTGATGGCTTCCAAAATTTGATCAGGCGTTGGTGACGTGAAGACAGCACCTGCAATGGCTGCCGAAAGCATACCATCACCTACAAAACCAGCATGAGCTGGCTCGTGACCACTTCCACCACCAGAAATGAGACCAACTTGACCAGTAGCCTGCTCATTTCTTGCGACGATGTCAAAACCCTCAATACGATGCACCAAATCACTGTGAACATAAGCCAAGCCATCTAGCATCTCTGTCACAACATTTTCAGGTTTATTGATAATTTTTTTCATGGGATTGCCTCCTTTTCAAAGGTATCAACTATTTGCACTTACATTGGCTTCCTTCTGTGATTGCTCTTTCCCTATAAACAAAGGAGTTCAAGTTTTTTTGAGAAAGAGAACGTAAAAATATGTAAACGCATACATTTTATGATTTAATTGTAGCATTTGCCTCTATCAATAGCAAGGCAAAAGTCAAGACCTCCATTTTCCTGACTTCTATCATTAAGTAGAAGAAAAATCTCATAGAAAGTCCTATTTTAGTCGCCAAAGCTATTGAAAAACCACCATTCAAACCTTATAATGGAATGACGAATTAAGCGATAAGGAGGTTCAAATGACCATCGATTTCCCAAGAGAGACAGAAACTAAAAACGAAATGGATGCCGTCCTTCAGGCAGGCCGTGTCCTTATGGAGAGCGGTGCTGAGATTTACCGTATTGAAGACACTATGGGACACATGGCTAAGTCTCTTGGCATCAGAGACTTCTCCACTTACGTGGTCAATCGAGGGGTCATGATCTCCGGACTCAACCGCTCAGGTCTTAAGGAATCTCGGGTCCTAGCTACCTCAGCTCCTTCTATCCATCTGGGCAAACTCGAGGAAGTTAACCGCCTATCTCGTGAACTGGAAGAGCAGCCAAATCAGCCTGTAGCAAGCATTTTTCAAAAGCTGAAAACCATAGAACAAAAGAGTTTCTATCGTCCTTTAGAGGACATTATAGCCTGTGTTATTGGTGCAGGGAGCTTCTCGCTAGCCCTTGGAAGTAGCTGGATTGATGGAACTGCTGCGGCTATATCGGGACTTTTTGTAGGGATTGGTATGCAGCTCTTTTCACGTTTTATTCATACCAGTTTCTTGCAAATTATCCTCTCTAGTGCCATTGCTGCTTTATCAGCCAATGTTCTCTACTATCTAGGAATTGGCCAGCACCGTAGCGTGATTATCCTGGGAACCTTGATGATCTTGATTCCTGGGGCCTACTTTGTTAATGCCATCCGAGAATTCACCCAGAACAACTACTATAGTGGTTTAGCCCTGATGTTGTCAGGGGTCTCCACTTGTCTATCTATCTCTGTCGGTGTTCTTGCCATGATTTCCATTCTCCCCTTTGCGGAACAATTATCAGGCATGTTCTCAACACCATCTACCTCATGGCAGGAGGTCTTAATTCAGACCTTCATGGCTGGACTGGGGACAGCAGCCTTCTCCGTGCTTTACCGAGTGCCCAAGAAATACTTCTTGGACCTCGGAACTCTAGGAGCGGGCTCATGGCTCCTCTATCTCTTGATTTGGAACAATACCCATCACGAAGTCTTAGCCATCCTCTTCCCTGCCCTTCTGGTCACTTTCATCTCACGCTTTTTAGCCCACTACCGTAGATGTCCAGCTACAGTATTTCTAGCCTCAAGCATGTTCCCACTCATTCCAGGAATGAGCTTCTACCGTGCCATCTACTTCCTATTGATTGGAAATGCAGACCTAGGCCTCAGCTTCCTACGATCTTGTTTTCTAGCCTCATTTACCATCGCCATCGCCGTCAGTTTGACACAACAAATCCCTAGCCACTATTTTGTACTAGGGAAGAAGAAATAAATTGTTGAAAGCCATTGGTTTTGTATACCAGTGGCTTTTTTGATATCTCAATTAAGTAATCAATAGCAAAAAACAGAATACAACTTAGTCGGTTCAATTCAGGTGATCTTTTTTGTCATTTTACTAAGCATCACAAACAGATAAATCATCTAAAAAACATGGCGATTGATGACAATCCAATTGCTAGATTATTGTTCCGTTCTGATTCATTTTGGAATTCTGTGAGTGTCTTACTCAATTCACTCAATCCTGAACTCAGTGAAATCCCTTTAGTAAGATTGTCGATAGCTAGAACTTGAATAGCTCTGCGTAACTCTGCTAGAAGTTCATCATTATCCTTCTTCCCAACTTCTATTTCATTTTTAAACTTGACAAGCAACTCTCTCTCATTTTCAGTTGTTTCTGGATTTATAATAAGATTATAGATATTGTTTAAGATATCCGTATTTTGCGTGTTATTGCTTTTTGTCATTTAGCTCACTCCCTAAATAAGTCCTGCTTTTCTCAAGGTAACCATTTGATTTAAACTATCATCGAATTCGGAAAAAATGCTATCTTGGTGAGCACACCTATATTTTTTTAAAAAAGATTCTACGCTTTTCATAAACTACTGTCAAGACTATTTCGAAAAAAATCGAAATAGGATTACAAAAAAAGACCGTTTTCACGATCTTTCGTCTTGAGAATTTTCCCTTGTTCTCGTCTGTGTGTTCTCTAGTCAGTCACCTGGGCTACTACTGCTTATCTGCCTGGGAGATATTCGCCAGTGTTGGCATCGTAGTAGCGACGTTGGCCATTGACTGTGACGTAGGCACCTTTAACTTGGCGACCATCTTCCTTGAAGTAATAGAGATTTCCATCAATATACTGACGCCTGTGACACGGTTACCTTCTTTATCAAAGTAGTTCCATCCCTTAGTTGCTGGGCTGTAGACAAAGATGCTACGTCCGATTTCGCTTGCTTTTGTGATGTAGCGAGCCTTACCATTTTCAAAGATAATAGAATCTGAACGATTGCTGTAAGCCGTACCGATAACACGAATAGAGTGCTTTCTTTTAATTATATGAACAACAATTCTATTAGGATTTGGAAAAAAGAAAAGGAAGTCGACCAACCACCAACTTCCTTTTTACCTATTTTTTATAATTTCTTCTCTACTTTAAGAAAACTTTAGGCTTTGCTTTATATACTATAACCATCCTAAAACTTTTCTTTTTTCATAATCTCCTAAATCCAGGTATTAGGTCCTGGATTTTTTGTGTGAACAAAAATTATGAAATTTGAATCAAAGCTTTTCTTTTTTTGACTGATTGATCATCTCTAAAAAATAGGTATGGACCCTTGTATCACCTGTTAATTCTGGATGAAACGAGGTGGCGAGCATTTGTTTTTCTTTGGCTGCCACGATTGCCCCATTGACTTGAGCTAAAATCTCAACTTCTGGGCCAACAGCTTCGATAATCGGCCCACGAATAAAGACCATTGGAATCTCACCAATTCCCTTAAAATCAGCATTTGTGACAAAACTGCCCAGCTGACGACCATAGGCATTTCTGACTACATTGATGTCCATGCTTGCTAAATGTTTTGTTTGGTCTCCCACTATGGTTTCGGCTAACAAAATCAGACCCGCACAAGTTCCAAATACAGGTAGTCCTGCATTAATTTTCGTCTTAATTAGCTCAAACAAGTCTAAATCATGCAAGAGTTTCCCCATCACTGTCGACTCGCCACCCGGTAGGATGAGCCCGTCTAAGTCAGAGTGAGTTTCCCAATCCTGTTGATTTCTGATTTGAACTGTTTCAACTCCAAGTTTTTTCAAAACCTGCCCATGTTCCTCAAAAGCCCCTTGAAGAGCCAATATTCCGATTTTTGTCATCTATTTTCCTCGCTCTGCCATTAAGATTTCAATTTCATCCTTATTGATACCAACCATGGCTTCACCCAAATCTTCTGACACTTGCGCCAAAATATCAGGACGATCAAAGTTGGTCACTGCCTTGACGATGGCTTCTGCACGTTTTTTCGGATCGCCAGACTTGAAAATACCTGAACCAACAAAGACACCTTCAGCACCCAACTGCATCATAAGCGCAGCATCGGCAGGCGTCGCTACCCCACCAGCCGCAAAATTGACAACTGGCAACTTGCCATGCTCATGGACATAACGGACCAAATCGATCGGCACCTGTAAGTCTTTGGCAGTAATGTAAAGCTCATCTTCTCTGAGATTTTGAATACGGCGAATCTCTTGGTTCATGAGTCGTAAGTGGTGAACAGCTTGGACAATATCACCAGTACCAGGTTCACCTTTGGTACGAATCATTGATGCCCCTTCAGAAATACGACGAAGGGCTTCACCGAGGTCCTTGGCCCCACAGACGAAGGGCACATCAAACTTGGTTTTATCCACATGAATAAGGTCATCGGCAGGCGTCAATACCTCACTCTCATCGATATAATCAATCTCAATCGCTTGCAAAATCTGTGCTTCCACAAAATGACCGATACGCACCTTGGCCATAACTGGAATACTGACAGCCTCTTGAATTTCCTTAATCATCTTGGGGTCGCTCATACGTGACACACCGCCAACCGCACGAATATCAGCTGGAATACGTTCCAAGGCCATAACTGCAGCCGCTCCTGCCGCCTCAGCGATACGTGCTTGCTCAGGATTTTGAACGTCCATGATGACGCCCCCCTTAAGCATCTGTGCCAAATTTTTATTTAAGTCGTAACGATTTGTCATAGCAATCACCTCATATGTTTTTATGATCCTTATTTTACACAGGATAACTTTTTAAGAAAAGTAGCACTTTCATAAACTGTAAGGGGACAATTCGGATCTCTATTGTCAGAATGAGCAGAATAATCACTAAATTAGAAGGTTTACTTCTATAGATTTTAATGATTTTTTAGTAACTGAATACTGGTGATGACAAATTATTTGGTAAGCATATTGTTTACTAAATGTTTAGTTAGCTAACAGCAACTTTCTTTGTTAACCACAAAAATTCTTCTCCCACTTTAAGAAAACTTTAGGCTTTGCTTTATATACTATAACCATCCTAAAACTTTTCTTTTTCATAATCTCCTAAGTCCAGGGCACAGGTCCTGGATTTTTTGCGTAAACAAAAATTCTGGAATTTGAATCATAGCTTTTCTTTTTTTGACTGACTAATCATCTCTATAAAATAGGCATGAATCCTTGTATCACCTGTTAATTCTGAATGAAACGAGTTGACCAGCATGTGCTCTTCTTTAGCTGCCACGATAGCTCCATTGACTTAAGCTAAAATCTCAACTTCTGGTCCAATGGTTTCAATGATTGGTGCATGAATAAAGACTATAAGAATCTCACCAATTCCCTTTTTGAAGCATTTCTTCCTATAATATAATTGTTTTTTTGCCTCTTATTATTGACTATCTTATTCGTAAAGAGCCTGCTTTTATTGAAAATGTCTCAGCACTTCGAAATATTCACCCTATACAAGAAGGTTCTATTAAACTTCTAAACCTCTTACCGATAAGTGAAGTCAAAAGTCCTAGGAAGAAAAACTCCTCGTAGAGATCCTAAGCAATCCGTAGGTAATAGCCATAGGTTAGGTAAGAGAGCCAGAAACTTATTAAGCACGGCAATAGGGCTAATAAAAGCTAAAACTTGAGGGCTAAAGTAATTATACTGACCTGACAGAGTGCTGACCATATCAGCGAAGAAATCCATGATAGCGAAAATAAAAGATACCCAAAAGAGAACAGACCACTTTAGGCCTATAGGTAATTGTTTAAAGTCAAAATGACGTATCCAGAGATAAATAATCGCTAAGACTAGGAGAATAACCTGTAAGTTGACTTGAGTAGGCTGCTCCTTCACTAGCCGTATTTGTCGCTGTCTCACTTATGGTTGTATAAATGGTTGGTAATAGACTAGCTATATACATTTAGGTAGAACGCACGATAAACTAACCAAACATAATGAGCGTAACCATCCCGAGTAAGGACATTGATCTTTCCTTCTATTATCTTCATCGAAGACTGTTTTTCTTTAAGTCTATTATAGATAAAAAACTTTAAATCCAACTATGATTTTCAGTAAAATCAGCATTTGGTTAAAGAAAAGAAAAAGCAAGGGAAATCATGTTTCCTTTGCTTCAATCTCTTTATTAATCATTCTTTTTAACAACACTAAATAAGACAAGGAGTTGGAAAATAGCTAGGGCAAATAGGACCATAAAGCCGTTTCGACTTCCTTGTGCTGTTGCTTGCGCAAAGTCAATCTTGTGATTAGCTTGACTCATAGCCACAATTAGAGAGGCTAGCGTTGTTCCCACTGCTCCTGCAAATTGTTGGAGGGTGTTAAAGATGGCATTAGCATCGGCGCGTTGATCAAGTGACAGTTGTTTCTGTCCATTGGTCATGACATTACCAAAGGAAACGCCAAGCCCCGTCATGAAAATCATGTAAAAGACGAGAATCAAGGTATTTGAAAGAGAGAGGCCGAACAAGCTAAATAGCAACTGAGCAAGTACGATAAGGATTGCTCCAATCAGAATCGGTTTACGAGCTCCCATCTTATCTAAAATGATACCTGAGAACGGAGCGAACCCTGCACCGATAATAGCACCTGGAAGCAACATCAGAGCTGCAAGAGTTGTATTGGAGTGGTTAACCAACTGCACATAGTTTGGCAAGAGGAAACTCATCGCGAGGGATCCCAATTGGAAAGAGAAGAAAGCGATGATATGACCTGTCAATTTACGATTTTTTAAAATAGAGAGGTTGATGATAGGATTGTCCAATGTTGTTGAACGCCAAATCAAAACGACAATACCTAAGATACCAATCAACAGCCAACCAAGAACTGAGAAACTAACGAAAGCATGGTCAGCAACCCCATGAAGGCCTAAAATCAAGCCCAAGAAAAGAAAGATGATAGCCAGTAGACTGAGGATATCTAAAGATTCACGTTGCACCTCACTCTTTTGCTCAATCGAGCGAAGCCCTGCAACCAGTGAAGCCAAGAGAATAGGAAACTGAACAAGGAAAATAGAACGCCAACCAAAGTGTGCTGTCAAGAGACCACCAACAGTGGGGCCAATGGCTGGTGCAACTGCTGTAATCAGTGTACCAACCCCCATCATAAGACCAATCTTACGGCTTGGCACCTGCTCCAAAATGATGTTAAACATGAGAGGTAGGGCAAAACCAACACCCATCCCTTGAACCAATCGTCCCAAAACAACAAAGCCGAAACTAGGCGCTATAAAGTCGATAAGAACACCTAAAATAGACAAGAGATTTGCGACCAGAAAGATGTTTTTCATCCTAAACGAGCGCTTGAGATAGGCAGATAAGGGAACCACGCAAGCGACCACTAGGAGATAAATGGTTGTAACCCACTGTACCGTTGACGTATTGACTGAAAATGCCTTCATCAATACAGGAAAGGTGATGTTCATAGCTGTTTCACCAGCTACTCCACAAAATGAAAGGATTCCTGTCGCAAAGATGGCACACAGGACCTTGGTGGAGATTTTTTCGTCTGACATAAGTATTTGTTCCTCCTAGATAAACTTAAATAGTACGGTAGTGTTGTAAGATTTTGAGAAAGACTTCTCGCTCTTTAGCTGAAAATTGCTGGGCAAACTCTTCTTCCTCTTTTCGAAGATAAGATTGACAGGCAGAAGCGATGTTAAGGGCTTTATCCGTGAGAACAACTGCTTTTTGTCTAGCATCTTTTGAAAATGTGTGGCGTTCAATCAAGCCTTTTTTCTCCATCCGCTGTAAGAGAACTGTTGTTGTTGACCTTTGAATGTCAAATTCGTGCTCAATGTCACGTTGAAACACCTCATGATCAGCATGATTGGTTATAAAATCGATAATGGCCATCTGATTTCCAGTCAAATCATATTGTTGGGCAAACTGATCAAAGTGGCGCATCATATTGTTATTTGCTTGCTTCAACAAGCGTCCAAAATGGTCCAAAAAATTACTCCTTAACCATATCGTTAGCTAACTAGCGTTATTTAGTATAAGAGTTTTAGATGGTAATGTCAATAACATTTCAATAGATTTCCACTCAACTTTCAATAGATTTTAAAAAAACTCAAGGACCTAGAATCCTTGAGTTGCTATATTTAGTCATTCTTTATAGGAATTTCCTTAATAACACGCGCTGGATTTCCACCAAGAACCACGTTGTCACCAAAAGACTTGGTCACAACGGCTCCCGCTCCAGCCACTACGTTATCCCCTAAAGTCACGCCTGGGAGGATGGTCACACCTCCACCAGCCCAGAAATTATCGCCAATGGTAATTGGTGCTCCATATTCAATGCCTGAATTACGCTCAGTTGGATCAAGCGGATGAAGCGGTGTTAAAAACTGACAATTGGGACCAATCATGGCATTGTCACCAATAGTGATGGGACAAATATCCAGCATGGTCAAATTCCAGTTGGAGTAAAAATTTTCACCCAGATAGATATTTACACCGTAATCCGTAACGAACTGAGGATTCATGGCAAGGTTGTCACCAGTCGAACCAAACCAAGATTTGACAATCTCTGCCCTCTTGAGACGGTCAGGTTCAGCATTAAAGGCCATTTGCTTTTCTCTAGATTTAGCTGCTAAAGCACGTAACTCAGGATCGCTAGGTTTATAAAAATCACCTGCTATCATTTTTTCATATTCTGTCGGCATGGCATTCTCCTCTTATTGCTTCTTCTCCTATATTGTAGTATAGAAGTGATGTTACCACAAGCGAATATGTGCTGTAAAAGTAAGTAAAGTCCTTTCATACTTTTATCATATTTAGCAATTTCCGTAGCCTTAAGACAATTCATTAACAAAAAAATCCAAGTGCTCTATGCAACTTGAGATTTTCTTTCTGTCTGGGCATGCCTGAGTGTTTCAGGTTTTTTAATTATTTTCCTTGTTTGACCTTTGTGACCTTTTTATTCTTCTTACATCCGTTACGGCCAAGTCCTAGACCCGTTAACGATACGATGAAGTCTGAGATATTGATAGTTTCCTCAATCTTACCTTTCTTTGCTTTTTCCTCATTTGAGAGATTAATTGGCGTCTTGTATTTAGAGACTTTACCCTCATCTCAAATAAAGGTGTGTTATCCTCTCGAATAATCAATAATTTTGCTATCCTTCATTTCAATGTTAGTTATGCTATCAACAGATGAAGCTGTGTCACCGTTCTTATCGAAATGGTTTTCCACCATATCTTCTTTTAAATCTAAGCTATTCAACTTCAATCAAGTTATAACAAAAAGTAGATTAGGACTTAGTTCCAATCTACTTTCATTCTAGATATTGAATGTTAACATCATAAATCTAACAAGTTTTCCAAATGTGTAACGGCATCTGAAAAGTTATCAACAACGTAAGTTGCTACTTCTTTAATAGCCTTTGGAGCATGGGATATACAGTAAGAAATGTCTACCACCTCAACATTCCCAAATAAAAAACACCTCATAGCTAGATTGTTATCTAACATAGAGGTGTTTTTTGTGCTTCTCTGAGTATTGTTATGTCTTTTTCAATACTAAACTACTAATAGTCCTCACGTTCTTCATCTTTCTTACGTTTAGCAAGAAAAGCAAGACCTGTTGCAGTTGCCAAAGCACCAAATACCATTGATAATGATGAGTTTTCCTCACCTGTCTTAGGAAGAGCATGGCTAGATAAATAACTAACCAAAGAGGCCGACCGACCGTCAAGGCCTTGATAGCCTCACTAGCCCACTTATTCTCAGGATGCATAAACTGAATCAGCATAAAGACATCCTGTGGAATGCTGACCAGGGACATGGCATACATGAAAGGCATCCCCCCGGCTGGATTCAACATAATATCCAGGTAAGAATACTGTTTGAAGCGGTTATGAATATTGATTTTGTTGATTGAGATACGGTATCTAGCCCTCTGCACAATCCCTGAAACATAGAGGAAAATCAAACTGAACAGAATCAGAGGAAACAAAACCTCCCAACCAATACCTAGCTTTTCAACGCTATCCATGATTTGATAAGGCAGATTGGCCATCATACTTGCCATCAAGATGACAATGGAGCCTCCAATTCCAAAGAGGGAGTTAAGGTCTGATAACCAAACCAAGAAAAAGGTCCCAGCAATCAATAAAATGGTATTCATGAAAACGACGAGACCGGCATTAACCCCAGAAACGATAGGTAGGTTCAAGGACACTGCCAGAGATTGGACAAGTGCAATTGCTAGGGCCAAGTACATTCGTCTACGGTCCTGAATCTCGACGGGAAGATTTTTTAAGCCCATTTTCTTAGAAAAAGAAAACATCTGCCAGAGAATCATTGCTGACATCCAGGGTGACAAGCCTACTGAAAAAAGAGACATAGAGCTGAGGTTCCCACCCATCATGGCACTAGAGAAACCCAAGGAAGCCATGGCTCCCCCAAAGATAGTTGCATTTTTCAAATCCACAAACGGTAGAACCAAGCGATTTCCTAAACAATAAATAAAGAGGAAAAAGACGGTCCATAACACACGTTTGGTGATTATCGATTGACCAATTTTTTTCACTGTTACTCCTACTTCCTGCCCTATAGACAGACTAATATTTTTCGTTAGAAATGAGACATAAACTAAATTTCAGACCACTTATCCAAATAAAGGATTATAGGCTCTTCTTACGCATCTGGCGGATGGTCTCAGCCATCTCTTTCCAACGATCTCTTGAGTAGGTCTGTTGGTTATGCTTGGTCGACTTGAGGTCCTCAAATCCTAAAATTGGTTTATTTTCAAACCTAAAGGCATCAAGAATTTCCACTACTTTTCTGCCTGGATTGATATCCAAAAGCAGGTCACTAGTACGCACCAATTCCAAATCTAGCCCATTTAAACCTGCAATGTCTGAGTAAACCGTCACATTTGGATAGGTAATCAATTGGGCCAATTTGTCTGACACATGCTGGCGTGAGGCAATTTTAAATTGTACCTTAGGAAGAGCCGAGATTAGATCCGTCAAATGAGGGATTTCTGAAATGTTGGTGTAAACTAAACATGTAAATGGACGACCCTTAGGATAAACCATGTCCTCTGAAAGTGGCAATAAGGAAGCATTTCCAGCTACTTCAGACCAATCCATTTGGGCATAAAACCACCAGACCTCCCGATAAGCTTGGCAAGCCAAAGGTAACCAGGGCTTACGGTGTGAATCATAGTGTAGAACCTTAGGATAGTCTTGACCATTTGGCAAATGGTAACCAGCTAGACTGGACTTGGTCACAGCATAGTTGTTGTCAAAAGACAAAGCCAACCAGTTGTTACGAAAAACCATATTAAGAATTGACTGCTCCGCAAATGGTACCTTATCATGCCATTCGCTAGTCATGTCAATAAGGTGACATCTCATATTGAACTGCTTCCAATAAGCCATATCAATCACCATGAAGCTAGCATCAAACATCTTCTGACGATTCTGAACTTGAATGGCATAGTCACGTACAGCAGCCAAAGGACGGCCTTGCAAATCAAGGGTAAAGAGATCTTCTAGAGAACCAGTAACCACCATATCACTATCCAAATAAAGAGCTCTCTCCTCAGATACAAAGTCCGTCACAAAATAGCGTAGATAGCTAGCATAGTTACCATTGGTCTTGTATTGCTTGATGTGACTACTATCTACACGACAGTTGATCACTTCACTGCCAAAAGCAGCTAGATGACGGTTGAGCCCCCTAAACCACTCTTGAGAGAAATCATCGTTAATCAAGTAAAAACGAATGTTGCGATGATGGAAAACGATAGATTTTATGGTTGTAAGCACTTGGTCAACATAGGCATAGTTAGCTGCTAGGACAATAGCATGCTTTTTAGTCTCATAACGTTGAGGAGCCAAGCTCAAAACTTGGAATTTTTCCTGAATTGAGCGATAGGCTTCAGAATCTGTGAGACCTTGTTCTTCCACATTTTTCAAGCAGGCCTCTAGCATCTGACGATAGGTAACCATGTATTTTTCCAGAGGGAAACCATGGCTAGCAACAATAGCCAAGCGTTCCTCCATGGCATAAACCAAAGTCATCATCCAATCTTGCATCCAAGTCGCCGATGGCATCTCTGGACTCTCACGGTAAACATAAAGTCCCTTATTGAGATAAACCGTACGCTCACTCATGAGATAGGCCTTAAGGTTGAAAAAGCCATCTTCTCCTGCATGCTCTTTTGGGAAAAGTAAGTCATTAAACAAGGAACGTTTGTAGAGTTTTCCAGTGGCTGAGATCAGAGCAATATTGATGTTATTGCTTTCTTCAAAGAGTCCATCAATAATCTGAGCGGGTGAATAGACCTGTTCGTAATAATCTTCATCCTTGATATAAACATAAAAGAGATCTTCCGATTCCTTATAAACACTGTAATTAGCTACTGCGATATCTGCCTTGTGAACTTGAAGTGCCTTATAAAGCTCCTCTAGATAGGTTGACTCTACCCAATCCTCAGCGTCCACATAGGTTACGTAAGCTCCCTTAGCCTGACGAATACCAATATGGCGTGTACGGCATCGAGAAGGCCGTCATTGTGTGCGACAAGGTCATGGAGCAACTTGGCATCGTCGACAAGGTCATCGACCAGCTGCGCGCCCGCGCCAACCGCGTCACCTTCCGCATCATCGACTACGTCGAGCCGGAGCCCTCCGTCGAGATCGTCGAGCGTGGCGCCGAGATGATGCGCGAGGAGTTCGAGCCCGACACGATCATCGCGGTCGGCGGCGGATCCCCGATGGACGCGGCCAAGATCATGTGGCTGCTCTACGAGCACCCGGAAATCGCCTTCTCCGACGTGCGCGAGAAGTTCTTCGATATCCGCAAGCGCGCCTTCAAGATCCCGCCGCTGGGCAAGAAGGCCAAGCTCGTGTGCATCCCGACCTCGTCGGGCACCGGCTCGGAAGTGACGCCGTTCGCGGTGATCTCCGACCACAAGACCGGTTACAAGTACCCGATCACCGACTACGCGCTGACCCCGTCCGTCGCGATCGTGGATCCGGTGCTGGCCCGCCCCCAGCCCCGCCGCCTGGCCTCCGACGCCGGCTTCGACGCGCTGACCCACTCGATGGAAGCCTACGTGTCGGTGTACGCGAACGACTTCACCGACGGCATGGCGCTGCACGCGGCCAAGCTCGTGTGGGAGAACCTGGCCGAGTCCGTCAACGGCGAGCCCGGCGAGGAGAAGACCCGCGCCCAGGAGAAGATGCACAATGCCGCCACCATGGCCGGCATGGCCTTCGGCTCCGCGTTCCTCGGCATGTGCCACGGCATGAGCCACACCATCGGCGCCCTGTGCCACATCGCCCACGGCCGCACGAACTCGATCCTGCTGCCGTACGTGATCCGCTACAACGGCCAGGTTCCCGAGGAACCGACCAGCTGGCCGAAGTACAGCAAGTACATCGCCGATGAGCGCTACCGCGATCTGGCCATCAACCTCGGCGTCGATCCGGGCAAGACCCCGGCCGAGGCCGTGGAGAACCTGGCGAAGGCCGTCGAGGACTACCGCGACAACAAGCTCGGCATGAACAAGAGCTTCAAGGATTGCGGCGTCGACGAGGATTACTTCTGGAGCGTGCTCGACCAGATCGGCATGCGCGCCTACGAGGACCAGTGCGCCCCCGCGAACCCGCGCATCCCGCAGATCGAGGACATGAAGGACATCGCCATCGCCGCCTACTACGGTGTGTCGCAGGCCGAAGGCCGCGCCATGCGCATCGAGCGCGAAGGCGTCGACGCCACCGAGGAAGCCTCCGAGCGCGTCTGAGCGCGTCCAAGCGCATAGGTGGCCCGAAAACTAGCGGCAACCTAGCCGTATAACCAGAGCCCGACCCCAACACGGGGCCGGGCTCTTCCGTTTGCCCCCCGCGTGGCGGCATTCCGCGCCGTCGCGTGGTGGTGTATTTGCCGCGTGGTGGAGTTCCACGGCGCACTGATCGTTCCACCGCGCGGGTAATCCCTCCACGGCGTGGTAGTCCAAATTGGCGGAATTCCGCGGATCGTCATTTCTTCTCTCATACGCCGTGGAACGATTTCTTCGCGGTGGGATGTTTACCGCGCCGTGGAATGGTTTGCCGCCTGTTGGAACTCCTATGGTGTGGCGGCATTTCGCGTCATGGTGGTGATCTTCCATGGCGTGGTAATCGTTCCACCGCGCGGTACCCCTTCCACGCCGCGGTAAAGTGTCCACGGCGGAGTAGGGCAAACTGGCGGAATTCCGCGGATGATCCTTTCTTCTCTCATACGTCGTGGAACGATTTCTTCGTGGTGGGGTGTTTGCCGCGTGGTGGGGTTCCATGACGCACTGATCGTTCCACCGCGCGGTAATCCCTCCACGGAGTGGCAGGCCAGATTGGCGGAATTTCGCGGATAGTCATTTTCCTTCTGATACGCGGTGGAATGTTTGCCGCGCCGTGGAATGGTTTCCTCGTGGTGGAGTGCCTGCGGCGTGGTGGCATTCCGCGTTGTCGTACGGTGATTCCTCCGCGTCGTTACAATTGTTCCACTGCGCGGTAATCTTTTCACCGCGCGGTAACTCTTCCACGGCGGGGTAGGGCAAATTGGCGGAATTCCGCGGAAAACCGATTTTCCTTAACCGCGTGGTGGAACAATTACCGCGTGGTGGAAGGATCACTGCATGGTGGAAGAGGTTACTGCGCCGTGGAAGGATCACTGCGCGGTGGAATATTTAGCGCGAGGGAATACCTTGAGCCGTGTTATGCCAAGAGCGCCGCGAGGATGCATCCGAAGGCGATGAAGCTGGCGAACGCCTCGGTGATACCGGTGACGACGGGTTTTATGGTCCGGTGCCGTGCCGCCATCGGCAACGTGATGGCGCGGGCCAACAACAGAATGGCCATCACGATGAGGTAGGGGCTACGGCCATCCGGGATGGCGAATATCAGCAGCATCGCCGCGTGCCAGGCCCATGACGCCACCAGATACGAACGCTTGCCCCGCTCGCGGATCATGGTTTTGACCACCAGCACCGAGCCATACTGCGTCAGTGCGAACAGTATGGCTGCGGCCAATCCCACCGTGGGCAAGGCGCCTGCGGGCCACCACGCATGAAGATCAAAGAGCCTATCCATGCCTGGCATGGTCCGAATGGCGGTACTGGCGGCTGCGGTGCCGCAGGAGGCCGTCGAAGCGTCGGTTCCCAACGGCGCGAAGGACTCGAGACACGCCCTCTCGTTCCTCGAACCGAACGACACGATTACCGTGGCCATGACCGATGCCGCGATTATGGCCACCGCGTTGCCCCACAGCGATCGCTCCTTCCTCAGCCATGAGGAGAGCATCGAGAGGGCTGCAAGCACCATATATAACGGTGCCCAACGCAATACTCCGGTGTGCGTGGCGAGGAACGGCAGCCCGATCACGGCGAGCACCGCGATATAGACGAGCATCGGCGGCAGGTAACGCCGCGAACAATGCGACTTGAACCAGTGGGCGGCGCTGAATTGCACGCAATAACAGGCGGCCCACGCCGCCAGCAGCCATAAGGCGTCGAGATTGGGCCCGCCTATGATGGCTCCGGCAACCGCCGGCAGCATGACCATGACCCATGCGCCTGGCTGGTTATCGACCCAGTCGCGTTTGAGGGTCTTGCGGCGCGTCTGCGGAGATCTCGTTGATGTGGCCATAACAGGTAATCTTATCGTGATGGTCGGCGAGCATGGCTTTCGGCGGAATCGTATGAGGCCGGGGCGTCAATCCAACGTGCGCCGGTCGGAAGGGGTCCATCGTCGTATGCGTTGCCTCGCGGCGCGCGACGACCTTTCAGTGGGTGTCGCCTTCGGCGGTGGTGATGGCCTCGGCGATCGGATCCTTGCTGAAATCGTGATTGCGGTATCCCGGGTCGTCCACCGGAAGATGCTGCATCAGCGTGTCGAATACCTGGCTGTGGATCTTGCCGTGGTCGAGCACCGCATCCAGCACGTGGCCGCCGAAGGTGCGGTCGTCCGAGAGGAAGTGCTCGTGGAATCCGGCCACCGCGGCGCCGTGGAACATGACCGGCGAGAAATAGCCGAGCAGCGTGCCCCTGACATCGTGGCGCAGGAACATCGCCTGGCGGTCGGCCACCTCCACCAGTGTGGGGTAGGGCGCCTGCTGCTTGATGACGGCTCGCGTCTTGATAAAGCTGAACGTGCCGCGCACGATCACCGAGAAGAAGGTGTTGGCTCGGCCGTTCGCCTCGACGATGCGGTTGTTGAGCGCCTTGAGTCCGATGTCTGACCGTTCGCATTGGTATTGGAACGCGGCGTGGTGCACGTTCGCGAACGGCATGGTGAAATCGTCCGGCACCCGCTCCGCCACGCCGCTCTGCCCGACCTTGTACGCCTCGCCGTCGAGGATGATGAGCTCGCCGTCGAGTCCCTCGCCGGTGCCGATGCCGGTGTCGCCGTGCTTCAGCAATTCGCCGATGGTGGTCGTGCCTTCCAGCAGCCCGGGGACGAGCAATGCCAGCGTGCCGTGCTGATAGAGCACGTTCGCGTTGTTGTCGGTGATTGGTTTGATCTGTTCCGCCTGTGATTTTGTCACGGAGCACACGATAATGCGATCTCTGCCGTACTCTCAACATGTATCTCACGGTTTCCGCCCACCGTGACGCGAATCACACGGCTCCGCTGGTGCCGGAGGGTGCTTGGCGGTGCATTGTTTCCGGCCACCCCCAGTCGGCTTCGCCGCCAGCCCCCGACGTGATATGCGACGTGCGCTTCGCGCACTGCTATGGGCAATCCACAGGATTGCCCATCCAGCGGGGGGCATGAACTTCGTGCACATGGGCAAGTCCGCGAGGTGGGAAAAACGGTGAGGGCGTGCCGCGCGGGGCGCGCGACTCGTCCACGGAGCCGTTGAGCGGACAGTGCCGGTGGACTGTCTGTAGGCGACGCCGAGCGGCGGCAGCCCGCGAGGTGGAGAAAACGGTGAGGGCGTGCCGCGCGGGGCGCGACACGCCCGAACTCCTTAAGGCCACCCCCAGTGCTTTAATTAACAAGTTGCCTGATTTGGGCTCGCATATTGGAATCAAAAAAGCGAGCGCGGCACGGGGAGATACATCCGTAGATTTCCGGAGCTGCGCACTGATGTGGTGGTGTCCACGGAGCATGCCTCGCAAGAGGTGCGTTTCGATGGTCATGCCCGCCGGTGCCCTTCAAGCAGGCTGGTAAACAGTAAACGAATCGCTAGAAAGGGCGGACGGCAATGGCGGGACAGAAAATCCGCATCAGGCTTAAGTCCTATGACCATGAGGTCATCGACCAATCGGCGAAGAAAATCGTCGAAACGGTGACGAACGCGGGCGCAACTGTAGTTGGCCCCGTTCCGCTGCCGACCGAGAAGAACGTCTTCTGTGTTATCCGTTCTCCTCACAAGTACAAGGATTCTCGCGAGCACTTCGAGATGCGCACTCACAAGCGCCTCATCGACATCGTGGACCCGACCCCCAAGGCCGTGGACTCCCTGATGCATATTGATCTGCCCGCGGATGTCAACATCGAGATCAAGCTGTAAGGGAGGAGGGAACCGCTATGACTTCGCAGAGAGGTAGCCACAAGGCTCTGCTGGGCAAGAAGCTCGGCATGACGCAGGTGTGGGACGACAACGGCTTCTTCGTCCCCGTCACGCTGGTGGATGTGTCCACCAACGTGGTCACGGCCGTCAAGTCCGAAGAGACCGACGGCTACAAGGCCGTCCAGATCGGCTATGGCCAGATCGATCCCACCAAAGTGACCAAGCCGCTCGCCGGCCACTTCGCCAAGGCTGGCGTCACCCCGCGCCGCCACCTCGTTGAGGTGCGCACCGAGGATGCCGCCGAGTATCAGCCCGGTCAGGAGCTGACCGTCGAGGTCTTCGCCGAAGGCTCCGAGGTCGACGTCACCGGCACCACCAAGGGCAAGGGCTTCGCCGGCACCATCAAGCGCTGGGGCTTCAAGTCCTACCGCCGTACCCACGGCTCTCACAAGAACGAACGCCGCCCCGGCTCCGTCGGCGCGTGCGCCACGCCGAGCCGTATCCTCAAGGGCAAGCGCATGGCTGGCCGCATGGGTCATGTGACCGCCACCGTCCAGAGCCTGACCGTTGTGTCCGCGGATCTTGAGAACGGCATTCTCGCCGTCAAGGGCGCCATTCCCGGCCCCAAGGGCGGCATCGTTCTCGTCCGCACGGCAGTGAAGGGAGCCTGATCATCATGGCAAACGTTACTCTGAACGTGACCGACGCCAAGGGCGAAGCCGCTGGCACCGTCGAGGTCCCGGGCGAGCTCTTCGGCCACACCGCCGAAGAGGTCCAGTCCCGCATTCCGCTGATCCACCAGGTCGTCACGGCCCAGCTGGCCGCTGCGCGCTCCGGCACGCACGCCACCAAGACCCGTGGCATGGTTTCCGGTGGCGGCAGGAAGCCGTGGAAGCAGAAGGGCACCGGCCGCGCCCGCCAGGGTTCGACCCGTGCTCCGCAGTGGTACCACGGCGGCACCGTGTTCGGTCCTCAGCCGCGCGACTACTCGCAGCGCACCCCCAAGAAGATGAAGGCCGCCGCCCTGCGCTACGTGCTTTCCGATCGCGCCAACGCCGGCCGCGTCGCCGTTGTGGACTTCGGCATCACCGATACCCCGTCCACCAAGGCCGCCGTCGCCGCGCTGACCCCGGTCACCGAGAACAAGTTCACCACCGTGGTGTTCTCCCGCGAAAACGTCAACGAGTGGCTGTCGGTGCGCAACATCCCGACCGTCCACCCGATTTTCGCCGATCAGCTCAACACGTACGATGTGGTCACCGCTCAGTATGTCGTCTTCACGAAGTCCGCCCTCGAGGCGTTCGTCGCGGCGAAGACCGAGCCGGCCGCCAAGGAGGCCTGATCCCAATGGTCGCTATTCACAAGCCCGCACACGACGTCATTCTGAAGCCCGTCGTCTCCGAGAAGAGCTACGCCGCTTCCGACCGTGGCCAGTACACCTTCGTGGTGGCCCCGGACGCGAACAAGGTGCAGATCAAGCAGGCCATCGAAGAGATCTTCAAGGTGAAGGTGACGAACGTCAACACCCTCAACCGCGCTGGCAAGAAGCAGCGCACCCGCA
>OKQJ01000147.1_pt1 | contig 33004 bp, 26 predicted proteins | sample 1614171 | NCBI WGS metagenome assembly OKQJ01 (sample SAMN04436911, study PRJEB24849) | human gut metagenome | biome: human gut; feature: NICU; material: stool | host: Homo sapiens | place: USA: Saint Louis, MO | collected 2012-05-30 | reverse complement strand
AGGGCTGAAGCTGTTTGAATTTATTCTTGATGTCGCCAGCGGCCGCAAGAAGACTGAATGTGCCGTCGCACCCGACGCTCATGCTTCAACCCATCGATCAGGGTGGAGAATGCCATGCGCGCCAACTCCCTTTGATCGATTGCATATGAGCTCAGCGACGGTGACGTGTACCGAGCGATCGACTGGTTGTTCACGCTTACCACGGCCAACTCGTCAGGAACCGCCACGCGTAGCGCGTTCAGTGCTTGCAATGCCCCCACCGCGAGCACGTCAGCCGCCACGATCAGGCCGTCGGGCATGGTGTCTGTCCCGCGATGGTCAGAAACCAATTGCTCCGCGAGACGATAGCCGTTCTCCACGGTGAACGTGCCGGACGAATACACCAGCCCGTCCGTTTCCAATCTCAAGTGAGTAGCCCACTGACGGAACGACAGCTCGCGGATATCCTCCGGATAATCATGCGTACCCATGATGCTGCCTACGCCGCCAAGAAACGCGACCCGCTTGCGGCCCGTCGCGATCATTGCATCCAGAGCGTCCAGCATCGTCTGCGACAGATCGGGTCGCACCGAATCGAACAGATGAGGCGCCGGATTCGTGTCGATGCACACGCCATGAGGCAGCACCGCGTGCAACGCACGTAAATCCGCCTCGGGGAACACTGTGGCACCCATGGTGATGAACCCGTCGAACTCCGATGCGCGCTCCGTCAGCTCATGTATGGAACGGATGGATGCGGGAGGGTCCAATTCCATCGATTCCGCGCACTCCGCAAGGACTTTCCGCAGATCGGCGAAGTACACATCCTGTAGCTCCTCCCCAGACGGAGGCGCATCCAGCACTGCGATCGCAGGGCGGAACACGTTGCGATACCCCAGCTCTTCGCATACACGCAGCACACGCCGCCGCGTCTCCTCCTTGATGGAGAACGATGAGTCGTTCAGCAGACGCGACACCGTGCTCTGCGACACCCCGGCCCGTTCCGCGACTTCCTTGAGCGTGGCCATGACATCCTCCCCGCAAACTTTAGTAAAGGGTTTTACTACAGCATAACCCGAGATTTGCAAGATGCCCCGTTGCCCGCTGTCTATTTAGAAGTGCAACGCCCTTGTTTGTCGGTTAATTCTAGCAGTTCGTCGGCGAACGCCTCGGCCGGCGTGCGGTAGCCGAGCACCCACATGGGACGGTTGTTGATCTCGTCCACGATGGCCTGCACGTCGGCGGCCATGGACGGTTCGATGCGGGAGCGTTTGGGCAGGTAGCGGCGGATCACGCCGTTGCGGTTCCCGTCGTGCGGGTGTCCATCATGTCGTTCATGTCCATCGGTCCTTTCCATGTGGTTTCCATTTCGGACACCACCCGCCTGCCATGCGCGCAGGCGAAGCGACCGGAGGCGTGGACCGCGACGATCCGGTCCGTAGCGGAGACGGCATGCTGGTTCGCCGTCGCAGCGCAGGCACGGGAGCGGCGCAGGGAACGCAGACGGAGCGCATGGCATGCTGGTGGTGGCCGCAAACCCCTCGTCAGGATTCCGCGCGGTCCACCGCCGCGAGCATGCGAGCGGCCAGACAGCACGGTCATGCGCGCAGCGCATGGCCCGGGGCCGTGTTCCCGCTCCGATAATAATGAATGCAAAAGCACCCTACCCCGGAAGGAGATTGGGGTAGGGTGCCTATCTTTGTCGACGGAAGATACCGACGTTATTCACCGTTTGGATTATTGGTCACTGAACGGTGAAGCCTTGATCCTTGGCGTAATCCTTTAGAGCCTTCTGCCAGTTGTCTGCGGCTGTTCTGAAGGAGGTTTTGCCCGCGAAGAACGATCCCATGTTGTCGTTGTAGACGGATCGTGCGTACGGTTCAAAGGGCAGGAACTCCCATTTGCCGGTGACATCCTTGGCGGCTTGGGAGAAGATCTCGTTGTATTTCTGTCCTCCGAAGAACTCGTTGTCGCTGCCGTCGGTGTTCCTGAGCGTGGTCTTGGCGAGGAAGTCCTTCTGGTTGAGGGTCTTGGTGGTGGCGGGGAAGCTGCCGTTGGATACGCGGGCGTCGATGCCTTCGTCGTTGGTGGTGACGTATTCGACGAACTTTTTGGCGGCGTCGAGTTTGCCGTCGGGGATCTTCTTGGTGATGGCTAGTCCGCTGCCGCCGTATTCGCCGTTGATGGGCGTTCCGTCGATGGTGGGCAGGAGGGCTACGCGGAATTTGCCGGTGGCTTGGGGCACGCCCTGCAGGAGGTTGTTGGCCATCCATGCGCCGCTGATGAGACTGGCGATGGAGCCGTCACCCAGTGACTTCATCCAGTCGTCGGTCCAGGTCTTCGTGTGGACGTCGATGAGGTCTTCGTCGCGCATCTTCTGCCAGAGGTCCATGAACCGCTGGGCGCCTTTGTCCTTGGCGATATTGATGGTCAGTTTGTCGTCGTTGAGTTTGTAGGCGTGGCCGCCCATGGCCCACATCATTGCGTTGAACAGGCCAGCGTCGCCGGAGTCGGAGGTGATGTAGGAGCCGGTGGCGCGGATCTTCTTCGCGTCTTCGTAGAACTCGTCCCAGGTGGTCGGTGGTTCGCTGATGCCGGCCTTGTCGAACACGTCCTTGTCGTAGAAGTAGGCCATGGGGCCCGAGTCGGCGGGCATCGCGTACAGACCGCCGTTGATGTTCACGGAGTTCCATGTGCCGGGGGTGAATGTGTCCTTGAGCTTGGCGGTGTTGTAGACCTTGCTCAGGTCCATGAGCGTGTCCGAATGCACGAACTGCGGGATGGCGAGGTATTCGATCAGGGTGACGTCAGGCAGACCGCTGCCGGCTTGGGCCGCGTTGTTGAGTGCGGTGTAGGTCTCCTCGGTGCTGCCGACGTTGCTCACCTTCACCGTGATGTCGGGATTGGCCTTCATGAAGGATTTGGCGGCGCGATCGATGCTGGCGTCCCACGACCATACCGTCAGTTCGGTCTTGCCCGAGCTTGTGGTCGTGTTGCCGCATCCCGCGAGAGGGATGAGCAGGGCTCCGATGGCAGCCGTGGCTATGACTGCGCGCGTGGTGTTGTTCATGTTGGTCTTCTTTCCGTGCTTGACCGTCTCTGGCCGTAGCAACTATTTTGTTTGGACGTCGAACATGATTATGTACAGAGATGGGAAACTTGTCAAAACACCGGCGTTTTCATATTGTCAGTCCCCTGATGGGTGTTATCCTGAAAGCCGTTCGAGGATGACGCCGGGATGTCTGTCCCGATAATGTGATTCCGCATTTCCGCAATCGTCTCACCCGAGGAGGGCTCCCATGTACGCTAAATCCAATCCCAGCGACGCAAGGGCCAACAACCGCAGACTGTTGTTCCGGCTGCTGTTCCCCGACCGGCAACTGTCGCGCGCCGACCTATGCAAGGAGACGGGGCTCTCGCGCGCCACTGCTACGGACGTGACCGGCGAGATGATCGACGACGGCCTGCTACGTGAACTGGGGTCGAGGAAACGGGATGGCCGTGGTAAGCCGGGCACCTTGCTGGCCATCGATACGGACGTGCTTCGTCTGATATGCATCGATCTGTCGCGCCCGTATGTGATAACCGGTGCCGTGATGGATCTGCGGGCCAGAATCGTGGAGCGTCGCGAACGTGTGCTTGATGATGGCGACCGGGTCGATCTCGACGATGTGCTCTCGCTTGTGGGCCAGATGATCCGGCTTGCCAGTTCGGGGCTTGTCGGCATCGGCGTCGCAGTCCCCGGCGTGGTCTCCGGCGCGGGGAGGGTGATCTCCAGTTCCAATCTCGGCTGGGACGACGTGGAGCTTCGCGACATGCTCGAAGGCGAGTTCTCGCTGCCGGCCCGAGTGGACAACGACGCGAACGCCGCGCTGCTCGCCGACCACTTCCTCGGGCACGGCAATCCCAACTGCCTGCTTGTGCAGATCACCCGGGGCATCGGCGCGTCGGTGCTGCTGAACGACGAGTTCGTGGATGGCGACGACCATGCGGCCGGCGAGATCGGCCATGTTGTGATCGACCCGAACGGTCCGGCATGCACCTGCGGCAAGCGCGGCTGCCTGGAGACCTACGTCTCCGCCATCGCGTTGCGCGACCGCATTCGCCGGGACCCGAATCGGCGCGCGGACATCCTGGCCGAAGCTGGTGCGAGGCTCGGCGAAGCTCTGGCCATGCCGGTGAGCCTGCTGAATCTTCATGACATCGCCGTCTACGGACCTCCCGACATCGTCGGCGAGACGCTGCTCAATGCATGCGACGAGACCGTCAACTCCTTGTCACGGAACGACTACCAGAGCGGTATGCGGGTGCGTCGGTGTGAGCTCGGCGACGACGCCACTCTGCGAGGGCAGGCGGTCTCCGTGCTGCGCGAGATCGTGGGCGGGCGCGGGCTGTACGCGGCGACCACGCAGGTGGACAAGTCCTGCTTTGAGGCGGCCCAGCTGGACGGCTGCTCAAAGCTGCGCTGCTACTAGCAGATCACCGTGCCGCCGATCAAGCCGAGCCTGATAGTCATCACGATGCCGTCGGTGATCTGGGACTTCAACGTGTTCAACCAGATCTGGCTCGTCTCCCAGGGAGGCCCCCGCGAGACGACCGCGACAATCGGCATCTTCACCTATAAGAAGGCGTTCGTGTCGTTCGGCGTGGCGGCACCGGCACCGGCGCCGCCACGAGCGTGCTGGTCACGCTCATCCTGCTCGCCCTGACGAGCGTGTACATCCGCTACCTGCTCAATCCGTGGAGGACCTGCGACCACGAATAGGGCAACCGCAAACCACGGCGTCGGGACCATCTCCGTACAATGGCCCCGACGCCGCACACGCCATCTCAGGACCGAACGAAACCCAAAACAATCCTTAGCGTCATCCCAAGAAAGGAACCTCCATGAACGGTCAAACATCTCTGCAAGGATGGACCATCATCCCCATGCCGCAAACCATGCAGCATAAAGCGAACATCGCATTGCTGCCAATGTGCGGACGAATCAACGAAGCGCGCGCAGTCGGTGACGATCGGCACATACTTGCCGTGCAGCTCATCGACGACATCCGCGCAGCCACCGGATTGGAATGGGATATCGCCACCGGCGACCGCTGGCCGGGATTCATCACCTTGACGACCTTTGACGACCCCCATGCACACCCGTCCGGTGCATATACGCTCGATGTCACCCCGGACGGCGTGACCGTAGCGGGAGCGGATTTCGAGGGTGTGCGTAACGGCGTGCAGACTTTGCGTCAGCTCATCCGCCAATGCGGCGCCGCCCTGCCCTGCCTGCACATCGAGGACCGACCCGCCTTCGAAACGCGCGGCTACTACCTCGACGTCACCCGCGGGCGCGTCCCCACCCTCGACTGGCTCAAACACTGGGCCGACAAGCTCTGCCTGTACAAATACAACCAGCTCCAGCTCTACATCGAACACACCTTCGCGTTCGACTCGATGAGCGAGACCTGGCGCGGTTCCAGCCCGCTCACCCCGCGCGACATCCTCGAATTCGACGACTACTGCGCCGAGCGCGGCATCGAGCTGGTCCCGTCGGTCTCCACGTTCGGACACCTCTACATGGCCCTGCGCACGCAATCCCTGCGCGACCTCGGCGAGTTCCCCGAAACCGCCGACGAGCCGTTCGGGTTCATCGACCGCATGCACCACCACACATTGAACATCGGCGACGACCGCGCCTTCGCCCTGTCGTGCCGTCTCATCGACGACTACCTGCAACTGTTCCGCTCCAACAAATTCAACATCTGCGCCGACGAGACCTTCGACCTCGGCAAGGGCCGGTCCAAGCCCCTCGCCGACCGCATCGGCGTCGCGGCCATGTACGCCGACTACGTCACCCGCCTGTGCCGCCACCTCGAAGCCCGGGGCAGGCGGCCGATGATGTGGGGCGACATCGCCCTCGAACACCCCGAGATCCTCGACCGGCTCCCCGAAACCGTCACCCTGCTCAACTGGCAGTACGACCCTCAGGTCACGGACGAGAAGATCCGCACCGTCGCCGAATCCGGTGCCAAGCAGATCGTATGCCCGGCCGTATGGTGCTGGAACGCGCTCCTGCCGCGCATCGACGACGCCTGGAGCAACATCACCCGCATGGCCCGCTACGGCAGGCAATACGGCGCCCAGGGCATGCTTGTCACCGACTGGGGCGACTTCGGCCATGTCAACGACCCACGCATGGCCATCCCCGGCATGATCATCGGTGCACAGGAATCATGGAACCCGGGACGAATCCCGGATGAGGCCGACATGCTCCGCCGTATCTCCCGACTCGAATACCACGACGCCAGCGGTGAACTGCTTAATATTCTTACGCATGCAAGTCATGCGGCCAGTTTCGAATGGAACCACCTGATCACTTGGCTGGAACTTGATGACGGACAAGGCGGAGTCAACACCGGGGTCCTGCAAACCATCCCGGGACTGCTGCCGGAAAACGAACGACCGGACGATGTGATCCGTTCCCTCCAGAACGAAAGCAAGACACCGTCACTTGCGGAATCCCGACGAATGCTGCTCCGCTATCTGAAACACCGCATCACGCTCGGCGAAACCGCAGATCACCTTCTGCAGGCCAGTGCCCGTCGAATCTCCGCGATCACCGCGACCGCAGGACCGCGGAACGCAGGAAACGCCGCTGCATTCCGCATAGCCGTCGAGGGGCAGCGACTGCTGAACCGGGTTGGCCTCCGGCTTGCGTCCGAGACCGGGATCACTGACGCTTTGCAGCCGAACACCACGTCTCAACATGACGATGAGGCGAACCTTGCTGAAGCATTGGAGATCTGGATGGAGGCGTATGCGACGCAATGGAGCACGGTCAGCCGAGACTCCGAACTCCGTCGGCTGCAAGATACGGTGTGGAAGTTAACGGACCATCTGCGCTTCCAATCCGTCTGAGGCTGCGATTGTGAGACTTCGACCAATCAGATACTGAAATGCCGTGAGGGACCAGATTCAGATCCCTCACGGCATTTCCCATACGAAGGTGTGTCACGTATCGCGAGGGGGCGGTGACGTTTTGTTGGACTTCGTTGTCTGAATGGTCGTTCGCAACGATAGCACGCACGTCCAGGCGACGGGCATGCCGTCGTAGCGGGCGATGACCGGCGGCAGGTACACCTTGCCCGCCGGGATCCCGGACTCGGTGATGCCCGTGACCCACAGCTCGTTCGGGTTCGCGGCGCGGGTTCGGGCGAATCCGGCGTCTGGCACAAGACCGTCATCTGCTGGCTCGTCCTGGTCGCATACCTGTACATCCAATGCGAGAACTATGCGTTCGCCGCTCTGCCGCTCCTCGTGTTCGCTGCCTCGAAGGTGAGGCGCGAGCGCTGATTCCTCGCGGGCCGACGCATCGACGCGGCCCGCGATGGACCAAAATCCAGAATAACCGACATTCGCCGTTGTTCCGTCTTTCGCCCAAGGCGTATTCTCCCCGTATCTTGAGGTGCATCATGTATTGTCGCGGCTAACTAACCGGCGAAACGCGGAATGTTTCGCATTTTGGGCGAAAAGCCCAAGGCCCACAGGAGGTATTGATGACGTTCGTTGCACGGTCGGTGCGCTATGTGCTCAGAAAACGAGTGCGAACCATAGTGCTCCTCATAGTACTGACCATCATAACGGCGAGTATGCTATCCACGATCGCGGTTTCTCGGGCAGCTCAACAGGCCGCCGGACGAATCGAGAAGGAAGCGGTCGGTGGATTCGTGCTGGCCAGCAACCTGCAGGGCAGCATGCTCACGCCTCGCGGAGGCGGCATGGTGCGTCCCGCCGACGTGCGCCGGATCGCCCAACTGCCCGGGGTCGATTCGTATATGGTCCGTCAGAACGCCACCGCCGATCTCGTGGGGGCGAATGTGGCGAAGGTCCCCGGCGGCGATGATTACGATGCGACCAAGGAGCAGCAGTTCGGCAACGCCGCCAACGTCATAGGCACGAATGATTCGTCGAAACTCAACGTGTTCACGTCGCACACGCTCGGCATGGCCGAAGGACGACATCTGAAGGCCTCCGACAAGTACACGTCGATGATCCATGAGGATCTCGCCAAAGCCAACGGGCTCAAAGTCGGAGACACGCTCACGCTCAAGGCCAACGCCTATGACGCCGACAACGAATCACATTCGACGGCGACCGTCAAGACCACCATCGTGGGCATATTCAAGGGCGACAGCGCCAGAAAGGTATCCAGCCGAGCGGAACTCACCGCCAACACCATCTACACCGATCTGGATACCACACGCGATCTGTACCAGTACAAGGACGGCAAGGAAATATACCAGGACGCCACCTTCGTGCTGTCCAAGGGCGTTGACGTGGAGAAGACCATGGATGCCGCGAAGAAACTCCCGGTGGATTGGAACAACTATCAGATCACGCGCAACGACCAGTATTCGTCGAGCATGCTGCATGCCGCCCGCGGCGTGCGCTCCATGATGCGCGGCGCCCTGATCGGCGTGACCGTCTCGGCCGTGCTCGTGCTCAGTCTCATGCTGCTGCTGTGGATGAACGACCGCCGTCAGGAGATGGGCATACTGGTGTCCCTTGGCGTCGGCAAGCCCTCCCTGGTCGCCCAATATCTCGCTGAGATGGTGCTGATCGGTCTGCCGTCCCTTGCCCTCGGCTGGCTGTGCGCGCAGGGAATGGCCCAGTGGCTCGGCACCACGGCGCTCCATTCCGTGAACGCCTCCGCGGCGAAGGAGCTGAGCAGCATGGGGCAGGTCGGCGGCGATCTTGAATCCAGCATGTCGGTGCGCACCCTGGATTCGCTCACGGTGTCGGTCGACGGGACCGCCATGCTGTACGTGGCGCTCGGACTGTTGGCGGTGATGCTGGTGTGCGTCGCGGTGGCGTGCATGCCGATGCTGCGCAAATCGCCGCGAGACCTGTCGGAGATTCGATGATGAGCATGAATGTGTGGAAGCGTGCCACGTTGGCGATCGTGCGCAAGCCGGTACGCAGCGGCATCATCGGTCTGCTGATGCTGATGGTCTTCACGAGCCTGGTGGCGCAGGTCGGAGTCTCGACGGCCCTGCGTACCATGTCCGACAGCATCGGCGCGGGCATGGGCATAGGGTTTACCGTCAGCGCCGGCGAGAATCCCATCAGCGCCGAGGAGGCGAGCCGGTTCTCGCGTATCCCCGGTGTGACGAAGACCGCCTATGCGACGAAGACCTTGGCGCAGGTGGATGGCGCGCGTCCGGTCATGCCCCGGCAGGGCCCCCGACTGGACTCCGATCTGGCCATGCAGGTCAGCGTGCTGGGCACCACCGATTCCTCATTGTCCGAGGAATTCCAGAGTGGCCTGTACCGCTTGGAGCAGGGCCGCCACATCTCGGGCGACGGCGACAATGTGCTGGTCCACCGCGACTTCGCGCTGCAGAACGGCCTATCGGTCGGCTCGACATTCCGTCTCCGGCAGGAGGGGCGCAACGCCACGGTGCGTGTGGCCGGGATCTTCTCCGGCAACGTGCAGGCCCAAAGCCCCCTGCCCTCGGACACTTCCGAGAACCTCATCTATTCGGGCAGGCGAGTGACCTCCGCTCTGACCGGAAACGACCAGATCGGCATGATCCGATGTCTGTCGGATAATCCACAGGACCTGTCCGCGGCGGTCAGCCAGGCCAAGACCATGGCCGGCGGCAAGTACGACGTCACCGACGATTCGGCCCGGCTCTCCGGCGTCCTGCAATCCGTGCAGACGGTGCGTGATCTGGTGCGCATGGTGCTGCTGTCCGTCTGCCTCGCGGACGTACTGGTGCTGGCGATGGCGCTGGTCTTCTGGATTCGTTCACGCATCCATGAGATAGGCACGCTTCTTGCCCTCGGCATCGGCAAGATGCGGATTGTCGCACAACTCGCCATCGAAACCGGACTCATGGCGGCGGTCGCCGCCCTGTGTTCGCTGGGCACCGGTGCTATGCTGTCGGGATACGTGTCTTCCCGACTGTTGCGCGATTCGGGCGTCGCGCCGCTGGAATCGTTGCATGTGGAGGCCTTGCCGCCTGAGCAGACGATGCTCATCCTGCTGCTCGGATGCGCGGTCATCGCCGTGGCCCTTGCCGTGTCATGCGCCGTCGTGCTGTCCAAATCCCCGAAATCCATTCTTTCCTCTATGCGTTAGGAGTCACCAATCATGTCTAACTGTCTGCAACTGGACCATGTCGATTACGCTTACGGCGCGGCGAAGATCCTTGTTCTTTCGGATGTCAGCGCGGATTTCGAATCCGGGAAGATGTATGCGATCACCGGCCCGTCCGGTGCCGGCAAGAGCACGCTGCTGGCGCTGCTGGCCGGCCTGGACGCCCCCTCCCGGGGAGTGGTCCGCTTCGAAGGGGAGGACATCGCCGCATCGGGCTATGCGAAGCACCGTCGGGAGCACGTGTCCCTGGTGTTCCAGGACCATAACCTGATCGACTACCTCACCCCCGAAGAGAACCTGCGGCTGGTCAGCGCCAAGGCTGATATGAAGATCCTCGAGGAACTGGGTTTGAGCCGTGAGGAATCCAAGCGCAACATCATGCACCTGTCGGGCGGCCAGCGTCAACGGGTGGCGGTCGGCCGTGCGCTGGTCGCACCGGGCCGCGCGATCCTCGCGGACGAGCCGACGGGCAGCCTCGACCCGGAGATGACCGACGAGGTGATTCATCTGCTGCAGCACGCCGCCCATCAGCTCGGCAAATGCGTGATCGTGGTGACGCATTCCAAGCGCGTCGCCGACTCCGCCGATGTCGTGCTGCGTCTCAGGAGCAAGAAACTGGCCCGGGCGTGACCCGCCTGGGCCGGGCGGCACCCATACACCGCTTCGGCATTTCGGCGTTCCGGTATCCCGGCCCTTCGGCATTCTGGCACCCCGCGCTCCGGCACCCCGGCACCCCGGCGACCCACTCGCGTTGCCGGGGTGCCGTATTCGTTCTGCGCCATAATGTGCGTGATAGTGGAACCATGCCAGTGATGAATGATGAAGTGCCCAGCGTGGCCGGCATAGCGAGGGAAACAACCAGCATGGCACACGACGGCACCTGATTCACGTCGTCGCATGGATCATCCGATGGCCACTCGGCCACGACACCCACACGCAACACCAAGCGCTGGCTGCCGGCTCTCAAAGCGGCCTTCCCGCTCACCATCCCCATCTGCCTGGGATTCCTGTTTCTTGGAGCCTCCTATGGCATTCTTAGCGGCACAATCGTGTACATGCTGCTGGTGCAGCTGGTGTTCTGAGAACTCCCCTCAGTCCGCTACGCGGACAGCTCCCCTCAGAGAGGGGAGCCAAAAACTCACAATTGTTGGGCCACCCAGTCAACGATATAGGGCGCGACTTCCTCGATCTGGTCAATCGCGACCTCGAACTCATGCTGTCCGCCGTACCACGGGTCGACCAAGTCAATCTGTTCCTCACGTCCAGGCTTCGGCTTGGGCAGGTTCGGATCGAAGCTGCGGTACATATGCACTTCGGCACGCTTGCCGGCAGGAAGCATGCGCAGCAGCGAGCGCATATGCGAGGCGGTCATCGGCAGGAACAAGTCGGTACGCTCGATTTCCTCGCGGGAGATGCGATGAGCAAAATGATCGCGCGGGATCTCGTCGCCATATCCACGCTCGCGCAGCACGCGCACGGCACGCGGGTCAATCGGATGGCTCCATTCCTCATCGGAAACACCGCTGGACTCCACATCTACCTGATCGCCCAGTCCGCGCTCATTGAAGAAGTGGCGCAAGATAATCTCTCCCATAGGGGAACGGCAGATATTGCCGGTGCAAACGGTCATTACGGTATAGGGCTGAGTGTCAGTCATCTCGGTCTCATTCTTAATCGGGGCCATCACCGGCCAGTACGGATTATCACACGGTGGGTAATATGCAGAACCTCGTCAGGCGGCCGAACCATCAACCGTCAACGAGGTCGCTGCATCACTTGGTCTTGCGCAAGATGCGGAAACGGTACGCGGCGATGCCGGGCTCATCCTTCGCGGGCGTGAGCCACTCCCCTGCTTCGGCTTCATGCCAAAGCCCTGCTTCAACCAGCGATTCGACATCCGGAGCATAGGCATCGGCATCCACAGTGGCGTCAAGATCGGTCACATAGGCCTTATCCGCAAACGGCAGCGCCTCGGAGAACAGCTGTGCACCTCCGATGACCCAAATCTCAGAACGATCCAGACCGTCATCCGGAATCGCCTCCTGACGAGCCAGATCAAGCGCATCATCAAGGCCGGTGACCACGGTCGCCCCCGGCGCACGATACATCGGATCATGGGAAATCACAATGTTGTCACGGTTGGGCAACGGACGGTACTTCACACCAAGCGATTCCCAGGTCTTACGGCCCATAATCACCGGATGAGAGACGGTCAGCTCCTTGAAATGCTTCATGTCTTCAGCACAATGCCAAGGCATACCGCCGTTGAGCCCGATGGCGCCAGCGCGACCTTCCTTGTCGCGGGCCTGAGCCCAAATAAGATTCACCGAGAAAGTCTTTGGGAAATCATCGCCCCAGTCTTCTTCAGTGGCAGACAGCCCGGCAGATCCGGGCTCGGGTTCGTGATAGCCGCTACGGCTACTGTCATGCTCCATTTCGCTGTACTCCTTTTGGATTGCGGAACTGGGCCTTAGTGTAGTGGACAGCGCAGACTCGGGCCGCGTTCACGGCCCAAGTTTTATGCCCTGCGGACAATGCCTGGTCAGACAATATCAGACAGCAACAGGCGCCTTGATGGTGGGGTGATGCTGGTATCCGACGATGGTGAAGTCCTCATACTGGTAATCGAACAAGGAATCAGCCTTGCGGATTTCAATGGTCGGGTAAGGGTACGGGTCTCGGCTCAGCTGCTCCAGGAACTGGTCGACATGGTTGTCGTAGACGTGGCAGTCACCACCGGTCCAGACGAATTCGCCAGGTTCAAGACCAGCCTGCTGGGCCATCATCATGGTCAGCAACGAGTAGGAAGCGATATTGAACGGCACGCCAAGGAACATGTCACAGGAACGCTGGTACAGCTGGCAGGAGAGCTTGCCATTGGCCACGTAGAACTGGAACAGCGCATGGCAGGGAGGCAACGCCATCTTCTCCACCTCGGCCGGGTTCCACGCGGAGACGACCATACGGCGGGAATCGGGATGATTCTTGATCAGATCAAGCACATTGGAAATCTGGTCGATGGTGCGGTTCGGATCCTCAGGAGTGGGAGCCGGCCAGGAACGCCACTGCACGCCGTAGACCGGGCCCAAATCGCCGTTCTCATCCGCCCATTCATCCCAGATGTGGACGTTATGCTCCAGCAGCCAATTGATATTCGAAGAGCCCTTGAGGAACCACAGCAGCTCGTAGGCCAGCCCTTTGAAGAACACCGTTTTGGTGGTCAGCAGTGGGAAATACTGGGACAAGTCGAAACGCATTTGCTGCCCGAACAGGGAAATCGTACCGGTTCCGGTGCGATCGGACTTCAGCGTGCCTTCGGTCAGAATCTTGCGTACCAGATTCTCATACGGCATGGGAATGTCGGTTTGGGGGCGCGCAGGAATACGGGAACGGATATCTGCAAGTTGTTCTTCGGTCAAAGCCATACGCACCAGTGTAGCTTAGAGGCATAATAGAGACGTCCACATAAACGGGAGCACCGGTCACGAACCGTGCTTCCCCGCCGGTATCGGTCGATAGAGCCAGTTCGCCGACGGATGAAATGAAAGAGGATAGCCATGGGTAAGCGACTGTGGGTTGAGCGCAACAAGGACGGTTCATGGGATGCGTTCAGCGATGACGGCGCGCACATCAAGTTCGGCAAGGATCGCGGCCAGTTCACGCCGGGTGATCTGATGAAGGTCGCGCTGGCTGGTTGCGCGGCACTGTCCAGCCAGTTCGCCATCGAACACACGCTGGGTGAAGGCAAGGGCGCCAAGATTGTGGTGGATGGCACCTATGACGCCGACGGCGACGCCTACACCGGCTTTGACGAGCAAGTGGTGATCGATGCTTCCGACGCAGGCTTGAGCGATGAGGACGCCGACAAGCTCAAGGAGCGTGTCACCCGTCACATCGACAAGGGCTGCACGGTCAAGCACACCTACGTGCAGGAAACCCCGGTGCGCATGAGCGTCACCGTCAAGCACTGAGACTTACTTGGCTCCCCTCTCTGAGGCTGAGCCGTGAAGCAGACAGCCCAGTGAGCTGTCTGTAGGCGAAGCCTGAGAGAGACGGCAGTCGAACGAAGGCAGAAAAAACGAAGAGGCTCCCATTGGGAGCCTCTTTCCGTATTGAGACTTACTGCCGATCAGGATCGATGGTTTCCTCAATCTTCTGGGCAACCTCAGGCTCGGCCTTGGTCACCGGAATCTCCTCGACGCCGGCAATCTCCTCCAGCGACTTGGTAGGTACCTCAGCGGGCGAGCTCGGCACAGTATCGAGACGAGACTCCGCAGCCTCCACATACTTGCGTGGCACCACATACACCGGTCCAGCGGCATGCTGCAGCAGTCCCTGGCTGGTGGAGCCCAGCAGCAGACCGGTGAAGCCACCGCGCCCACGAGAGCCTACAACCACTACATCATGGTCGAAGCTGGCCTTGGTCAGCGCACTGACGGCCGGGCCGGAGACGATCTGCTTATTGATCTTCAGGTCAGGATGGGCCTCCTGCAGGGGCTTGATACGCACCTCAAGGTCTTCCTTGTAGGATTCCATGACTGCGTCTTCACCGTCGACCCCCTTCAGGTTCGGCACAGCGGACATCACATCCAGCTCGGCACCCCAGACGGCAGCAAAGTCGGCAGCAATCTCCAGAGCCTTCAGACCCCACTTGGATTCGTCGGAACCGACAGCCACCTTGGTGATGGTGTTGTTCAAGTGCATCAGGTTACCGTCATCATCGGTGTACGGAACCACCACAATCGGGCAGTATGCGTATGCCGGCAGCGACGAAGACGTGGTGCCCAGCAGACGCTCGGCCAAGCCTCCCTTGCCGCGGTTGCCGATAACGATGAGGTTGTAGTTGCGCGATAGTTCGACGAACACCGAAGCGGGATCGCCCGTGACGATTAGTGTGGCAGCTTCCACACCCTGCTCATCTGCGATGGCCTTGGCCTTGGACAGAATCTCCTGAGCATCGGAATGCGCGGCGTTGTCATCCCCCATCGCCGTATATGTGGCATCGAACGATACAGCAGCATAGCTCGGCAGGGAATACGCGCAGACAATCTGCAACGTGAGTCCGGCATGCTTGGCATAATTCGCGGCCCACCATGTTGCCTTATAGCTGGCATGCGACCCGTCAACACCGACGAGAATGGCCTTGTCGTTAATCATGACGACCTCCTTGAAGTTATTGCGATATGCAATATCGCGTACTTTCAACAATACCCCGCGACACTCGGATTTGCTGGCAAACTCAGCCGAAAAAGAACAACACGGAATTTTGCTGGACATGTCTCGCTTTGCCGTGGAATACTTCTCCCCACTCCATACAGCGCTGGTAAAAACGCAAAAAGCGCGCCCCGAGGGACGCGCTTCATAAGAGCAATGCGAGCTACAGAACGCGGCGAATGGAGTATCCGCCGGAGAACACGGAAGTGCTGGTCACCTGCGTTCCCAAGCCAGGAGACAGTGCGTTCATGACCAGACCATTGCCGATATAGATAGCTGCATGAGTGCCATTGGCAACGATATCGCCCGGCTGCGCTTGTGCGAGACTACCGACAGCAATGCCCACACCGGCTTGTGCGCCGGAGGAGTGCGGCAGGGAGATGCCGAATTGCGCGTATACGTACTGCACAAAGCCGGAGCAATCCCAACCAGAGGGAGTGTTGCCGCCATACACATAGGGATAGCCGCTGAATTGGGAAGCAAAGCGGGCCACATCAGCACCGGAACCAGTGGCGCTGCCTAAATCAACCTGCGGAATCGCGGCACGTTGTGTCGAACGGCTCGCGGCCTGGGTCTGCGATGCCTGGGCCTGAGCGGCGGCCTGCTCTTCGGCGGCCTTACGGGCGGCGGCATCCTTTTCAGCCTGAGACTGCGTCTGCGGCACATCAAGGCTTTCCACATCACCCCAACTGGAATTGTCATCAGTGGAGGTGGCAGTCGATTCGGCAAGAATGTTCTTCTTGACCGTCGTCACTTTCGGGAAAGAGCGAGAAGACACCACAGCAGTGCCCGTATCGGCAGCGTTGACCGTTGGCGCCACACAGGCGAACATTGCGGCAGCGGCCGCAATCGTCACCAATGTAGAAGCAATGTGTTTAGCATTCATCATCAACACGGAACTGTAACACACCCGGGGCAATCTTCACCAGTCGAGCACAGCATCAACCGACTGGTCTCATAGGCAACACGCCGAAGCATCAATCAGCCCTATAACGCAATCGACTCCGACGCTGACGCAATCGGAGTCGATGTATAAAGCCTTTGGCGCTTACGGAATGCGCACCACCATGGTCAGGCGATTAGGCAACGTGCCGGCAAGCGCCACAACGCCGCCGGTCCAACCACCGTGAATGGCTTTGCCGCCTCCCACATAAAGACCAACATGATCATAGTGAGCGCCGCCATTGGTACCGTTGGTGTACTTGTAAATCAGGATATCGCCCGGCTGCAGCGAACCATCGGTCACCACATAGCCACCGGGAACATTGGCATACTGTTCCGGCCATCCATGGAAGCTGATACCACGGGCAGCCAGCGCGGCAGACACCAGAGCGGTGCAGTCCATCGCACTGCCGATCAAGGAGTACGCACGATCAACGGATGCCGCAGCACCAGCGGAAACACCGGCACCGGTATCGGCATAGCTCAACGAAGTACGAGCCTGGCTACGGCTGGCTGCAGCGGATTGAGCCTGAGCCGCTTGAGCGGCGTCCTGCTCCTTAGCGGCCTGCTCTTCGGCGGCCTTACGAGCTGCGGCTTCTTTTTCGGCCGGAGACTGCGTCTGTGGCACATTCAAGCTTTCCACATCACCCCAGCTGGAATTGTCATCAGTGGAGGTGGAGGTAGCTTCGGCGGTCAGGTTACGACGAACCTGCGAGTAGGACGGGAACGACTTCGTAGAGGTCACTGTGCCTTCATCGGCGGAGGCTGCGGGAACAACAGCAAACAGACATGCCACCGCCACACAGGACGCGAAAACAGAAGAAAGTGCTGATTTTGCCTTCATAAATCCTTCACCTTACACCGTGCCGGTTAATGGCCCAAAATGCGATGCCGTCTGCTCCCATTGGGAACATTGGATTTCTTCGGCGTGCCGAATGCGCCAGATCAGTAATGAATGTACTGCAGCGAGCCAGCCTCAGCAGCAGTGAACGAACGCGAGGAGATAACACCCAAACCCTTCACATTGGATTCGGATATCTCGATGGAACCATCGGCGTTGATCTTCTCGACCACGGCGACATGCCCATAGTAGGAATCAGCGCCTTGCTGGCCGGGCTGGAACACCACGACGTCGCCCACATGGCGAGGCGTGCTGTCCACCCAGTAGCCCAGCGCGCTGGCGCTGGAGGCCCACTGACCACCGTTACCGAAGCTGCCACCAACCGGCAGACCCAGCTCGGTGCGGCGCTGATAGGCGTACCACGTGCACTGACCCCACGGGTAAGTGTTTGACGCGCTCCTGCCTACAGCATGGTTCGGATTGAAACCAGCAGGCAGCACCGACTGATCCCCGTCCATCCACGCGGCAACCACCGGGTTGTTGGCGGTGTTGTGGTTCATCAAGTCGGTATTCAACGAGCTGTCCGAGTTGCTCAGGCCCCAGCCGCCCTCGTTGGAGGACTGCGTGGCATTGGCCGCGGATTCATTCAAATCGGTACGGGCCTCGGAACGGGAAGCGGAGCTCACATCGGTGACGCGCTTAATCTGCGTAGTCGTAGTGGCCGCATCGGCAAGCACCGGGGAATTCTCTTCAGTGTTGGCAAAAGCCATTGCAGTGGCGGCAGTGCCGGCCAAAGCTGCCAGAGAGGCAGAAGCAAGAATATGGCTGCGACGTTCAGCCGCGCGGGCGGCCTGACGAATAGAACGACGGGTCTGCGGAGCGATTTCGTTAATCTTCTCAGCTACCGCGGGATCAAGACCCAGCACGGCGGCATCGCTGCCGGCAGCCTGCATGGCACGAACGGCGCGAGCACGATGGGACCCTTTACCGGAGGCAAAAAATACCTTCGCTAAGCTGAACTGCTGGCGCGAGACCTTGGTCGCCTTGTGCGAAGCATGCTTCATACTGTAAAAACTCCTTGGATGGGCTCACGGGCACCTGATATGGGCGTCACCGTTCCGTCACAATTTGCTACTGTACAACGAACTGGGGCCAATGCCCAAACGCATAGCCTACACTTCGGGTGCATCAAACGTTTTACTTCGTGTCCTGAAATCACCGGAAAAGTGCTTCATTCCAACCGTTTACCGCCTATTGTTCATCCGATTATCGGAAAAGTCATGACACAGCTCCCCCACTCTGGCTACCCTTGGAATCATGACAGTGAACATTCCCGCATCGCTTAAACCCAGTGACGGCCGTTTCGGCTCTGGCCCCAGCAAGATTCGCACGGAGCAAATCGCCGCGCTCGACGCCGGCGCCACCACACTGCTCGGCACTTCACATCGCCAGACTCCAGTCAAGCAATTGGTCGGCTCGATTCGCGAAGGGCTCACCGAATTCTTCCACCTGCCGGAAGGCTATGAAATCGCCTTGGGCAATGGTGGCGCCAGTGCGTTCTGGGAAATCGCCTGCGCATCGTTGATTACCCGCCGCGCCGCATTCGGCACGTACGGCTCGTTCAGCGCGAAGTTCGCCGCCTCCGCAGCCAACGCACCATTCCTTGAGGATCCGGTGTTGTTCGCCGGCAAGCCCGGTACCTATCGTCTGCCTGAACTCACCGAGGGCGTGGACACCTACTGCTGGGCCCACAATGAGACCTCCACCGGCGTCGCAGCACCGATTCGCCGTGTACCAGGGAGTCTGGAATCCGGCGCATTGACTGTTATCGACGGCACAAGTGCGGCAGGCGCCCTGCCGGTGGATATCAGCCAGACCGACGTCTATTACTTCTCCCCGCAGAAGGCCTTCGGATCCGACGGCGGCCTGTGGGTGGCAGCGCTCTCTCCCGCCGCCATCGACCGTGCGGCAGGCGTTGAGTCCAGCGCACACCTCGAAGGCGCACGCCGCTGGGTGCCTCCGTTCCTCTCATTGACCAGCGCACTCAACAATTCCCGCAAGGATCAGACGCTGAACACGCCGGCCGTGGCCACACTCATCATGATGGAGAATCAGGTGCGCTGGCTGAACAACAACGGCGGGCTCGACTGGGCCACCGCTCGTTGCGCCAAGTCCGCTTCCATTCTGTACTCCTGGGCCGAGCGTTCCGACTATGCACAGCCGTTCGTCTCCGATCCGGAAGCACGCTCGAGCGCAGTGGTCACTATTGATCTGGACGAGCAGGTTCCGGCAAGTCAGGTGCTTGCCATTCTGCGAGAGAACGGCATCGTCGACTGCGCCGGATACCGCAAGCTGGGGCGCAACCAGCTGCGTGTCGGCGTGTTCCCGTCTGTGGAACCGTCTGACGTCACTGCTCTGACCGCGTGCATTGACTATGTGGTCGAGCACATGTAGCGCAATCGTATCCAGCGATTCATCGACGTACAGGAGAGGGGCATGTATAGCCCCTCTCCTTTTTTGACGTTCCTGTTTACTATTGTCGTTGAGTATGAAGTTCGCGCCCATTATCGACCCAGCCGTCCGCAAACCCGCACCCAAACCCGTGCGAGTGGATTTGCGTAAGGCATTTGGCATGGGTACGGGCCTGTGGGCTGTGGCGCTGGTCATCGCCCTGATTCTACTGGCGTTTAATCACAGCACCCTTCCGCTGGTCATCATGTGCGCTGCTGGCGTGATTATCGGCGTGCTGCTGCTGATTTGGGAACACTTCGACCGCTGGGACTACCGCCGTCTCGGTCAATGATCATTGGGCCAACGGCAGTGTCAGACTGAACGTGCTGCCCTGTCCCGGCGCACTCCATACGGATACGTCACCGTGATGCGTCAGCGCCACATGCTTGACAATGGCCAGACCCAAGCCAACGCCATCCGCAGTACGTTCGCTCTGCGAGGAGCCACGATAGAACCGCTCGAAGATACGAGCTTGGTCTTTCTTGGCAATGCCCACGCCTTGGTCGATGACTCGGATTACCGCCTGCTCTCCATCCTTGGATTTGACCGCGGACACACTCACCGTGCCATTCGCCGGAGAGTATCCGATGGCGTTTTCCATAAGCTTGGTCACGGCACTGTCGATCTGGTCGGTCTCGCCGTTGATCACCAAGTCTTCATCGCCGGCGACATTGAGCTGGACTTTGGACTGGGCAGCCAGAGGTTCGAGACGTTCGGCCACTTGCCGTAATTGTCCCATCACATTCAGTCGGTTGGCCGAAGACGGCGTAATAGGCTCCTGCGCACGGATCAGCAGCAGCAAATCAGATACCATGTGGTTGAGCTTGCTGCAGCTGGATTTCACCTGCCGCGCATCGTCCATCACCTGTCGCTCATCAAGGTTTCCCGCCTCCAAAGAATCAGCAAGCTTGGCCAGGGCATCAGTGGGGCCGAGCAACTGTTCAGACACGTTCGTAATGAATGAATCACGCACCTGGGAGAACCGAATCGCCTCACTTACATCGGCAATCAACACCACGATGAAATGCTCATTAATGCGCCCCACAGTAACTTTCAGCCAGTTCGGTCGATGCACCGATCGTGTCTCTACATGATTGATTCTGTTCTCGGCGCTGTCGTACCGTTCGGGAGTGGCGGTGGTCAAATCGAACTGACGTTTGCCGCCGGTCTGCCGCACCTCATGCACGGCATTTAATACCTCTTGCTCCGCAATGGCATCGTCCGAGACCACACCCAATCGGTAGGCGGACGGAGAGCAACGCACCACATCATCATTGTCATCAATCACTATGGATGTGGTCGGCAGCATGGAGAGCAAGGCCGCGGTATCGTCGCACAGGTCGTCATCCTCGTCATCGTCGATGAGCGGGGAATCCAAGGAAATGCGATGCGTCACGAATCCCACCACCAGTACAACGACTAGTACCAGCAACACAACGGCCGCAACAATGAGGGCAGCCACAACAGGAAACGGCATCGATGTCATACTTTCATTGTTCCACACGTGCGGCGGCATTCACGTGCGACCGGCACGCCGATAACATGAATTTCGGGTGAACAACCCAATGAACAGTAGAACAACTTGAGGTTGCCATTATCTACATTGAAGTAGGAACGGAATGCTGGAATAATACACTGGTACAGGTTGCACAACGAGAAGCATGAAAGGCTGGAGAAATGCGCGTTATTTTTAACGAGGAGCTGAAGCAGGTTGCCGATGACCTCGACCGCATGGCGCAAGATGTGCGCAAAGCGATCAAAGGAGCTGGGGATGCTCTGCTGAATCAGGACGTTGAAGCCGCTCAAACCGTGATTGATGGCGACATCGAAATCGATGCTTTGGAGTCCTCCGTTCTCGACCAGTGCGTGAAGCTGCTCGCCAAGCAGAATCCGGTGGCCACCGATCTGCGCGTGGTGGTTTCCACCATGCGTCTGGCCTCCACATTCGAGCGTATGGGCGATTTGGCCCGTCACGTGGCCGAAGCCGCACGCCGCACGTACCCGGCTGCCGCAATCCCGGAATCCGCTCAACCGGTATTTGCCGACATGGTCGCGTTCCTGGACAACACCGCCGATCAGCTGGTGGCCATGCTCACCGACCGCGATGCCAAGACCGCTGAGGCCATCATTCTGGCCGATGACAAGCTGGACGAGCTGCATCACCGGACCTTCGACCTGGCGCTGTCCGACGAGATCACTCGTCAGCAGACCGTAGACATCGTGCTGCTGGGCCGCTTCCTGGAGCGCCTTGGCGATCACGCCGTGTCCGCCGCCCGCCGTGTGGTCTACATCGTCTCCGGCTTCGACCCCACCAAGGAGCCGACCCGCGACGAAGGCACCGACATCGACTGATAATTGAACACTTATCCTCCTGTGGCTTGAGGAGGATGCCCGAAAAGCGGCGATCCGACTACGGCTGGACGCCGTTTTTTTGTTGCTTTTAGGCGGTGCACCGGCATATCCACCACGTAGCAAATGTCTCACCACGTAGTGAATCTCCCACCACGATGTCAGCCGAATTTTGCATTTCGCGGAATTCCGCCGTTTTGGGACACCACGTGGTGGGCATTTCACAACGTCGTGGGTATTTCACCTCGCGGTGGGGAGTTCGCTTCGTGGTGGAGCGGCACAAACCGTTTGAAACTTGTTTCGGCATAGCAAAAGGGAGTCGCACGATAATTGTGCGACTCCCCTAATGCTTACCGTATTAGCGGCTTAGGCTCACTTCTGGCCCTGAGCAGCGACAGCGGCGGCACCGGCGGCGGCAGCCTCCGGGTCCAGATACTCACCACGCGGCTTGATCGGCTTGAAGTTCTCGTCCAGCTCGTAGAGCAGCGGGATAGCGGTCGGGATGTTGACCTTGGCGATCTCATCCTCGGACAGGTTGTCCAGCATCTTGACGATGGCACGCAGGCTGTTGCCGTGAGCAGCAATCAGCACGGTCTTACCAGCGCGCAGCTCCGGCTCGATGGCGGACTCGAAGTACGGCTTCACACGCTCAACAACGTTGGCCAGGCACTCGGCTTCCGGAACCGGATCGCCGGCGTAGCGCGGGTCGTTATTCTGGGCGTACTGGTCGTTCGGGTCGATCTCGGGCGGCGGAGTGGCGTAGGAACGGCGCCACAGCATGAACTTCTCGTCACCGTACTCTTCGCGAATCTCGGTCTTGTTCTTGCCCTGCAGAGCACCGTAGTGACGCTCGTTGAGACGCCAATCACGCTGAACCGGAATCCACAGGCGATCTGCGGCATCCAGAGCGATGTTGGCGGTGTTGATGGCGCGACGCAGCAGGGAGGTGAACACGATGTCCGGAAGGACGTTCTTCTCCTTGAGCAGCTCGCCGCCACGCTTGGCTTCGGCTTCACCCTGCTCGGTCAGCGGTACGTCGACCCAGCCGGTGAACTGGTTGGTTTTATTCCATGCGCTCTGTCCATGACGGAGCAGTACTAATTTATAAGTCATACGGTTCAGTCTACAGCCGTATGCCGCCAAACACGAGTATCCGTCTTAGATATTTCATCTCAATTAGGTCACAACGCCGCGTTCCTTTTCCCGGCTCCCTTCCCAAGGGGAGCTGTCGGCGTAGCTGACTGAGGGAATTACAGCGCTACGGAAAGTGCAAGCACCACTGCGAACAGCAGCGTCTGGAAGCTGGCAGCACCCAAAGCGGGGCCAAATGCATGCTTCTTGACGCTGGAAATCATACGCACCGGCACACCCGCTCCAGAGAGCAGCAGCACCACACCCCACGGCCACCATAATGTGCCGCACATCAGTAGGGCAATAATCCATGCAATAGCACAGCACACAATCAGCAACGTGCGTGCACCGGACTCCCCCATACGCACGGCCAGTGTACGTTTGTTATGTTCGCGGTCTTCGTCGATATCACGTAGGTTGTTCACCATCAGTATGTGGCAGGAGAACAATCCTGCCGCCACGGCACCCAGCAGACCGCCGACATCCACCATGCCACACAGCGCATATTCGGTGCCCAACACTGCGGACAGACCGAAGAACAGGAACACGCCGACCTCTCCAAGACCGACATAACCGTACGGATGCTTGCCACCGGTGTAGAACCAGCCGGCCACTAGCGAGGCCGCGCCCACGGCAAACAGCCACCATGCTTGGGAAATCACGATGGCGGCAATGCCGCAGACGCAGGCGATACCTGCACAGATGATTGCCGCAATGAATACGTGCTTGGCCGGCACCAGACCGGATTCGGTCAACCGCTGCGGTTTGCCGGATTGCGATTCACTACCACCACGTCCGGCATCGGTACCGCGAACGCCATCGGAGTAATCATTCGCATAGTTGACGGCGATTTGCAGGAACAGCGCCACCAACAGGCACAGGAAAGTCACCGTCCAGAACCGACCTAACAGCAGATCCTGCTGCGCCCGGTTCGCGGCGCAATAAGCCGGCTCAGGATAGATTGCGACGCAGGTGCCCATCTGCTCGATATGCACACGAGCCATCGCCGCACCCACCATCACCGAGGCGATGGAGGTGGCCAACGTCTTGGGACGCGCACCCTTGAGCCACAAACCAATGGACATAAGCAACCTTCTTTCCGATATAACTCGGCTCCCCTCTCTGAGAGGAGCTGTCACCGTAAGTGACTGAGGGGAGTCGCTGGCGGTATCACCCTTCGACTCCCCTCAGTCTCACTTCGTTCGACAGCTCCCCTCACCCGAGGGGAGCCGGAAATAGGTTTCAGCCAACCAGCGGCTTGACCAGCGGGAAGGTGATGGTCTCGCGAATCGTGGCACCGGTCAGCGCGATAAGCAGTCGGTCAATGCCCATGCCCATGCCGCCTGCCGGGGGCATGCCCACACCAAGGGCCTCGAGGAAGTCCTCATCAATATCGCAGGCTTCCTCGTCACCGGCGAGCGCGTCCTTGGCCTGAGCCACGAAGCGTTCGCGCTGCACGATCGGATCGTTGAGCTCGGAGTAGCCAGTGGCCAGCTCGAAGCCGCGCACATAGAGATCCCACTTCTCCACCACGCCGGGCTTGGTGCGGTGCCCCTTGACCAGCGGGGAGGTTTCAACCGGGAAGTCACGCACGAAAGTGGGCTCGTAGAGCTTGTCCTCGTAGAAGTGCTCCCACAGGTGCTCGACGAGCTTGCCGTGGTTCTCCACGTCGTCACGCTCCACACCGAGCTTGTCGGCAATCTCGCCCAGATGCTCCACGGAGGTACCGGGGTGCTCGGGGCCGCCGTTCGGCACGATTTCCTCGCCCAATGCCTCGGACAGGGAGTCGTACATGCTGATGGTCTTCCATTCGCCGCTGAAGTCGTATTCAGTGCCGTCGAGCAGCGTGACCTTGTGCGAACCGTAGACGTCCATAGCGGTCTGCTGCAAGAGTTCCTTGACCAGCTGGCCGATGGAATCATAGGTGCCGTAGGCCTGGTAGGCCTCGACCATAGTGAACTCGGGAGCATGGGTGGCGTCGACGCCCTCGTTGCGGAAATCGCGGTTGATCTCGAACACACGGTCGATGCCGCCGACCAGGCAGCGCTTGAGGAACAGTTCCGGGGCGATGCGCAGGTACAGATCCAAGTCGAAGGCGTTCATGTGCGTGGTGAACGGACGGGCGGCCGCGCCACCGTGCAGGGTCTGCAGCATCGGGGTTTCGACCTCGAGGAAGTCGTGGGTGTCGAAGGTGTGACGCAGGGATGCCACGGCCTTGGAACGGTTGCGCACCATGTTGCGGATGTTCTCGTCCGCGATCATGCCGATGTACGGCTTGCGGGTGCGGGTGTCTTCGTTCAGATCCTTGTGCAGGGCCGGCAGCGGCTGCAGAGCCTTGGATGCGATGGCCCATTCGGTGGCGAATACGGACAGCTCACCGGTCTTGGAAGCGATGACGCGACCCTTCAGGTACAGATGATCGCCAAGGTCAACGAGCTGCTTGAACTGCTTCAAGGAGTCGGCTCCGATCTCCTTCTTGGAGATCATGCCCTGAATCTTGGTGCCGTCGCCGGCGGACAGCTGCACGAAGCACAGGCCACCAGCGTTGCGCAGGAACAGCACGCGGCCGGCGATGCCGACCATGTCTTCGGTCTCCTGCCCAGCTTCGAGCTTGCCGTCGTACTTGGCGCGTACCTCTTCGATGGTGTTGGTCACATCAAGGTGCACCGGGTAGGGGGCAATGCCGGACTCAAGCATCATCGCGCGCTTGGCCACACGCATCTGCACCTGCTCGGGGTGGCCCAGCGGGCCGAACTCCTTGTTGGAAGGATCCACGGCCTCGTCCAGCGTGGCGCCGGACTTGATCTTCTCACGGATAGCGGCATCCTGCTTGAGCAGCATTTCCGCACGCTCAACAGTGCTCATCTGCGGGACTGCCGGGGTTTCGTTCTCAGTATTTTCAGTGTTCTCAACAACTTCAGCCATGGTTCATCAGTGTACGCAAAGCCTACGATTAAGAACGACATGCCGAGTTGCTTTGTCCAGCACCATAATGTAATATCTACGACTGTTGCCAAAACGGGCTGTAGCGCAGCTTGGTAGCGCGCTTCGTTCGGGACGAAGAGGCCGCGGGTTCAAATCCCGCCAGCCCGACGAATAAGGGATCATCGAGTAATCGATGATCCCTTTTTCTCATGTTGTGCCTTCCATAGCCGGAATCAATCCGGAACCAAAATGAACGAGTCTGAGGAAACCCCATGAAGAAGAGTCTGCTTGCGCTGGCATCCGGCGCGTTTATCCTCGGCGCCGCCGAATTCGTGATGATGGGCATCCTTCCGCAGGCCGCGGCCGCGACCGGCGTGGACATTCCAACCGCAGGCCACTACATCTCGTCCTATGCGATCGGCGTGTGCATCGGCACGCTGATCCTGGTGTTCGGGCGCAAGGTGCCGCCGAAGAACCTCATCATCCTGTTCATGGTCATCGCCCTGGTCGGCAATGCGATGTCGGCGCTGTCCGTCAACGCCACGATGCTGATCGTCGCGCGATTCATCTCCGGCCTGCCCCACGGCGCGTTCTTCGGCACGGCGACCCTGATCGCCAAGACCCTGGCCGACAAGGGCAAGGAGGCGCAGTCCATCTCCGTCATGGTGACCGGCCAGACCGTGGCCAACATGCTGGGCGTGCCGGCCGGCACGCTGATGGCCGAGTTCATGTCTTGGCGCCTCGCGTTCGGCGTGCTCGCCGCATGGGCCGCGATGACGATCGTGCTGGCGATCGTGTGGATCCCGTATGTCGCCCCGATCAAGGACGCCGGCATCGCCGGCCAGTTCCGTTTCCTGACGCGCCGCGGCCCCTGGGTGATCCTCGCCGCCGTGTTCACCGGCAACGCAGGCGTGTTCTGCTGGTGGAGCTACGTCTCCCCCTGGCTGCAGAAGACCGGAGGGTGGCCTTCGAGCCTGGTGCCGCTGATGATGATGCTGGCCGGCTTCGGCATGGTGGTCGGCGGACTGGTCGGCGGGCACATCACCGATCGCTGGCGCCACGCCGGCACCGCGGCGCTCGGGCAGATGATCTCCTGCATCGGCCTGCTGATGGTGCTGCTGCTGCCCGGCAATCAGGGCACCTCCGCGCTGCTGACGTTCTGGATCGCGTTCGGACTGTTCTTCATCTCCGCGCCCCAGCAGCTGCTGATGACGGAGGCCGGCCAGGGCGGCGGCGAACTGATCGCCGGCGCCGCGGTGCAGGTCGCATTCAACTTCGGCAACGCCATCGGCTCGATCGTCGGCGGCGCGATGCTCGGCGCCTTCTCGATGGACTACCGGTTCACCGGTCTCGGCGGCGTGCCGCTGGCGCTGCTCGCCGTCGCGCTGCTGGCATTCTATTCATGGCGCTGCGAGACGAACACCGACGCCACGCATCGCATGCACGAGATTCAGGCCTGATCCGGACGCCGCATCTCGCCGGCCCCACTCCCGCAAGCCACCATTCGGCCCCATGCTTCATTTCTTAGGCGGATTTACCATTTCCTAGGCAGTCACGCCCCATGCGCGGGTCCGAGGAACGGTTGAATTGCCGGCCTCCATACCGCTTGTCTTCGTCAGTAGCTGCCTAAGAAATGAAGCAACCGCCTAAGAAATGAATGGCGCTTGAATTTGCGCAGGGAAAAACACCGCATCGTCGCCACATCGCAGGCCCCATCACCGTAAACTGAAACCGTACACTCGGCGAGGTGAGGCAGATGGACGACGACGAACTCATGGAGCGGCTGAAAGCCGCCAACAATCCCCTGGCGTTATACGGCACCGGCACCGAAGCCGGCGAGGACGCGAACGCCAAACCGCAAGACGGCGGTACCGGCACCGAAGCCGGGCAAAGCGAGGAAGACGGCGACTCCCCGGCAGCCGGCCACTTCGACACCGATCAATTCCTCGCCGGACTCGACGCGATCTACGACGCCCATGAGGCCTCCACCAAAGCCGGCCCTTATTTGGAGCAGGCGATGGTCGACGCGGAAAACGCCGGCGATGACGCCGGCCTGCTCACCGTGCTCAACGAAACGATGGGATTCTATCGCTCGCAGGGCCGGCACAAGGACAACCAGTGGATCATCCAGCGCGCGATCGAATTGGCCACGCGCATGGGGCTGGAGGGCACCGAAGCCTGGACGACCACGCTGATCAACGCCGCGACCGGCATGCGGGCCGCGGGCAACTACGATCAGGCCGAAGCCCTGTACAAGATGGCGCAGGCCGATAGCGAACGCACGCTCTCCCCCTCGGACCGGCGTCTGGCCGCCCTGCACAACAACCTGTCGATGCTGTACAGCGAGACCGGGCGCACCCATGAATCCGAGTTGGAACTGCGCGAGGCGCTGCGCATCCTGGAGACGTCCAGCCCCGACGCCGACGCCGATCTGGACGTGGCGTCCACCAACACGAATCTGGCGCTGGTGCTGCTGAGCGAGAACAAGCTGGAGGGCGCCGACTGGCACGCGGCCAAGGCTCTGGAGATCTACCGCAACGGGCATCTGGAGCACAGCGCGCACTACGCGTCGGCGCTGGCCGGCTACGCACAGGTGCGCTTCCACGCGCATGACTATGCGAAGGCCGTGTCGCTGTACCGCCAAGCGCTGTCGGTGATCGAAGAGTGCTACGGCACCGACACCGACTACTATCGCATTACCGCGCAGAACCTGCGCGAGGCGGAGGACGCACTGGCCAAGCAGGAACCGGCGGATCCGGCAGCGGCGGGTACCGGCACGCCCGGCACGGAAGCGCCGACCGCCGGAAGGCCATTACAGTCAGACGTGGCCGACTCGACCGTCACGGCCGACGCCCCTTCGCCCGACGGCACGGCAACCGGCTCGCCCCGGGATATTCCCGATGTCGTTCACAAGCCCTCCGCGCCCGATCATGCTTCGGGGCAGCGTCCCCGGATCTCCGGGCTGAAACTCGCCCGCGCATACTGGAACGAATACGGCAAACCGCTGATCGAAGAGCGTTACCCGGAGTACCGGGGACGCATAGCGGCAGGACTGGTCGGCCACGGATCGGAATGCTACGGCTTCGACGACGAGCTGTCGCAGGACCATGATTTCGGCCCGCGATTCTGCCTGTGGCTCACCGATGAGGACTATGCGGCGATCGGCCGGCAGCTGCAGGACGACTACGAGACGCTTCCCAAGACCTTCATGGGATACGGCCCGCGCGAAGCGACCGCCCGGGCTCAGGGAACAAACCGCCGCGACGGCGTGTTCTCCATCGGGGACTTCTTCGCCTCGATCACCGGATATCGCCGGGCGCCCGGCGACGGCAGCCCCCATGAGTGGCTGATGCTCAGCGAGGCCACGCTTGCGGCCGCCACCAACGGCGAGGTGTTCGCCGATCCGCTTGGCGAGTTCCTCGGCACCCGCCAAGGGTTCAAGGCCATGCCGGACGATGTGCGGCTCTCCCTGATCTCCAAGCGTCTCGGCATGATGGCCCAGGCCGGGCAATACAACGTTCCCCGCATGCTCACGCGGGGCGACGGGGCGGCGGCATGGCTGTCGATCCGCGAATTCGTGGATGCGGCCGCTTCGCTCGTCTTCCTGATCAACGAGCCGATCACCGCCGGATACATGCCGTATTACAAATGGCAGTTCGCCGCATTGCGCCGGCTGTCCGCAAGGCTCGTCACGCGGCTTGCCGACGTATGCGAGCAGTTGGAGGCGCTGATGCGGCTGAGTTCGGCCGCATGCTACGGCGGCGCCGGATTCGGCGAGGGAGGCAAAGGCGCGGCCCCGGCCGCGGCAAAGATCGAGCAGGGCATCGACCGCATCTGCGGCGAGGTCGTCAAGGAGCTGCGGCGCGAGGGACTGACCGACAGCGACGAGACCTTCCTCGAATGGCAGCGCCCCTATGTCGAGGAGCATATCCACAGCGCGGAGCCCTGCCTGCACAGCCTGTGACCGCGCGCGGAGCCACGGCGGCGACGCCGGGCGCCCGAAAAACACGAAACCCCCGTCGCCGGTGACCGGCTGCCGACGATACCGACGCACTTCCCATGGCGCCGGCCCATATGCGGCCGGCAGAAAGGCCAGTCCATGATCGACGAGGAACGCAACACCCTGATCCAGCGCATCGTCCGGCGCGAGTGGGACCAGTTCCAGCGCACGAACAACGAAGGCGGACGCGCCGCATGCCAAGGCAACTGGCCGGTGTTCAACCAGATGCGCACCAGCCAGTTCTCCACATGGAGCCAGCCGCTGCTGGTCGGTTATCTGGACGACCTGACGCAGGCGGACCGCGTCGGGCGCAACCTGGTCACCGAAAAGTACGGGCGCATGATGGCGTCCACCGCTCCGGCCGAGTACCGGGCCGATATCGAGCCGTACATCCCCCGGCTCTCCGGCGAGCGCATCGCGCGGCAGGAGCGGGTGATCGCCACGCAGGTGTCATGGGCGCGCGACTTCCGGACGCGCTATCCCAAGCTCGGCGAAGCGATGCGCGTGCTGACCACCGATGAGGACACGCCGGATGCCACATCGTTCGAGACGTACCTGCGCGGCGAGCTCGGTACGTATTCGGACCGTACATTCGCCTTGTACGAGGCGTTCGTCGGCGAGCTGCACAACAGTCATCGCAATCTCACCGAGGAGACCATCCTGCATACGGTTCTGCTCGGAGGCTTTACCGATCTGGACGAGGCGGAGGCCGCGCAGTAGCGGCGCGGCGTCCGGACCATGCCAGCCTCCGCGCCGGCGCGCCCAGCCGGCGGAACGTCCCACGAAGCATGGCTTGGCATGACAGGGCAGGCTGTGGGACCGTGCTATGCGGCGGCGCCCTTCATCCCGGCATCCGCCGACTGGGCGGCCTGCGCACGGTCGGCCCTGTCCTGCTTATGGGAATGGATGATCGTGGCGAGAGACCAGACGATCGCCACCACGATCAGGAGCCCGCCGAGCGCGGCGCAACCCATCGCGATCGCGACGCGCGGATCCATGGTGAACCAGTTAAAGCTGGTCAACGGAAAATACAGCCCCATCGCTAGCGACACGCCCCCGACCAGCAGCATGAACACGGCAAACACGATCGTCGCCCCGCTCGGTCCGCGCTTGCGCATGACCTTCGGCGGCATCGGTGCCTCACGCGGCACCTGCACATACGAGGGCACCGACGGGGGCACCGACCGATCCGCAGGCCGGGCCTCGGATCGATTTGACGCCGATGGCCGGGATCGATCCCCGTCAGGCCGTGGCGACCGGTTCGCGGCCCCGTCGCAGGCCGACGCACCGAGGACCGCCGTGTCAAGCACCGACGTATCGGGCGCGCTGCCATCCGATGCGGCGATGGAGACCGTGTCGGCAGAGACCGTGTCGGAAGCCGCCGTATCGAGCACCGACGTATCGTTCAATGCTGCGTCGTTCGCCGCCGTGTCAAGCACCGACGTATCAAGCGACACCGTATCCATCGGCACCGTATCCAGCGACACCGTGTCGGACGCCTCGTTCCGCCCCGCTTCGTCGGCGACCTGAGGCATGGCCACGGTCGTCGCCTCGTTCACGGCATCCGCGGCATCATTCATATCGCTGCGCTCACTCATGATCGGTCTCCTTGCTTGATGTACCGGAACGGAACGCCGTCCGACGAAGCCATGGTCGTCAGGCCGGTCCAGCCCCGATCGAGGACGTTCCGGGCGGATGCGCCCGGCGTGGCGCCGCCCTGCCGGGAATCGTCCGCCCGGGACGAATACGACGACGCATGCTCGCCGGCCGCCGGATATCTTACGAAAATGCGTCCCTGCATCGCGTACGGTACGGCGATGATCAGCTCGGGACCATTCTGCGGCAGGTAGGCGGAGCTGGGATCCCCCCAGTCGGCCTGGTCGGAGCCATTGGCGGAATACATGCCGTCGGCCGAATAATCCCCGCCGGATCTGGCATAATCCGCATACACGTCATACAGGCCGATGGCGCTCTGCCACATGCCTTTGACGACCGAATACCGGTTGCCGAACGAATTGGAGCCGATATCGTAGGCCCCGTATTCGTTGCCGAACGCGAATGAGCAGTTGTCGGGCAGCGTGATGTACACCTGCGCCTTGGACACCGCCAAGCTGATCGTTCCCGTCGGGCAGACCGACTGCACCGTGTCCCCGTTGTTGAGCGTCACCTTGTGCGGGGCGTCATCCGCGAAATCGCTCAGGTCGAGGTGCACGCGGTCATTGTCGTAATCGGCCCCGTCGAACGCGACGCCCTTGCGCAGCTGGTTCATCATCGCGCTGTCGTCGCCGTGCGTGTCCTTGCCCGAATACGTGGCGTATCCGGTGACGTTGACGCTGGTATGCGTCTCATAATACGTGGAATATCCGAAATACAGCACGCTGTATGCGCCGTTGACGGCGATCACGCATGCAGCCACAATCGCGGCGATCCACGCGATGGGAACCAGTCCCCCGGCGCGGCGGCCAGCCAGGCCGAGCACGAGCATGACCGCCCCGATCAGCAGGCACACGGCGGCGATCCATATCGTCGCGACCCGAATCGTATGTTCGACGGCGAAATCCTGCATCAGATACAGCGCACCGGCCGCACTCAGCAGAATCAGGCCGGCCGTCACCGCGACGATGAACGGGCCGGCGGGCTTCCGCCGCTCGTACCGGGGAGCCGGCTGCGACACCGGCGCACGGTAGGCCGAGGTCATCGTCGGTGCGGGGGCCGACGCCGCGAACATCGGAGCGGACGAAGCCCCGGCACCGAACGGGGCCGAGTCATGCGGCCGCGAACCGTCTCCGGCGCTTCCGCCGGCGCGGTCTCCCCCGGGTCGAAGCCCCGGCACCCCTGCGGACGGATCGGGCTGCGGCATTCCGCCGTATGGGAAACCCCCGGACGGCACCGCCGGCCCAGCAGGCGCCGGTCGCGCGTCCGTGCCGGACGGCCGGGCCGCGAAGGTCGGCGCCGCACC
>OKQJ01000144.1_pt1 | contig 33851 bp, 51 predicted proteins | sample 1614171 | NCBI WGS metagenome assembly OKQJ01 (sample SAMN04436911, study PRJEB24849) | human gut metagenome | biome: human gut; feature: NICU; material: stool | host: Homo sapiens | place: USA: Saint Louis, MO | collected 2012-05-30 | reverse complement strand
GTGGGTGACGCGCAGGATGATGTGGTCGCCGACGTGCACGTCGTGTTCAAGGCCGGCCTGCAGACCGTGGGTGGACTGGTCCGCGTCGCCTGTCGCGATGGCGGCTCTGGCGTGGCTTTGCAGTGTCGGCAGTTGGCTGATCGTCGAATGGGAGGAGTCCGCGGTCTGCAGGAGCGGCCAGCCGTTGTCGAGCAGGGCCGTGCCGTCGGCTTTGGCGACGAGGGTCTTGTCGTCGGTTTTGCCGCCGATCATGTAGTGCTGGCAGGTCAGGCTGCCGCCGTCGCAGTCCGTGCCGGCGAGCATGATCCGCTGTCCGGGTGCGAGCCGGTTCCACCGCCATGTCCGGTCGATGAGTTCAGGGGTGCCGACGCGCAGTCGGAAACGGATGCGGTTGTTGTAGTCGGCGCGGGGGTCGAGGCGGATTTCCGGCCCGTCCTCCAGATCGGCGATATCGCTGATCTCATCCCACACGCTTGGGAATTCCCAGCCGTTCCACGTACGTTCATGCGTGGCGCCTCCTTCGATGTCGGGCAGGTCGTACGGCAGCGGCCCCCATTTCATGGTTTCCATGAGGAGGCTGCGGATCAGGTCGCTGTAGGAGCCTTTCGCGTTCAGGACCCACTCCCCCGGTGGATGGTCTTCGTCGATGAGCACGTACCCGTCCTTCCACGAGTCGCGCAGCTTGACGTTGAGGACCTTGCGTTTGTTGAGGATCGTGAACCCGCCGCCGATCGTCAGGGTCAGCTCGTCCCTTGTGTCGTTGAGGCTATGGGATGTCAGGTAGCCGGCGTGCAGGATGCGAGCGCCCATGTGCGCCGCGTAGATCGTGCCCCAGTCATGCAGGTACGGGTCCAAGTCGGGGATCAGACGCAACTGCTTGCAGTCGGGGATGGCGGCGTTCATCGATCCTTCGTCGCTGATGGAGTCCTGGCCGGAGAGCGTCGTGTAGGGCAGGCGGCCGAGGTAGGTTCCGGTTAGGCCGTTGTATGCCTTGAGGATGATGGGGTCCATGCGTGTCATCTCCATGCGTTGCGGATGATCAGGGACGTGTTCGCGTTGCCGGTGGTGGTGCTGCGGATCAGGTGCGTTCCTGGCGGGACCTGGAATGTGTCGTCCATGGTTATGGTTCCCGTGTCGGGGATCATGGTGGCGAGGTCGAGTTTGGCGTCCACGGGGCCGGTATTGGGGAGTGTCCATGTGATCCGGTGTCCGTCATAGGTCAGGGAGACTGTTTTCGGTGTTCCGGTGACGTGCAGGATCGGGTAGACGGGTTGGGTGCCGTGGTTGCGGACGGTGATCATTCCCGTACTGGCCGGGTATTCGATCGGGGGCCCGTATTTCAATGGGTCCGGACAGTAGATCACGAGTGTGAAGTTCAGGTTTTCCTCGTGTCGCCAGCGGGTGCCGTTGGGGTCGTCCGTGATCCATCCGCTGGTTTGCCGGGTGCCGGCCGAATCCGTGACGCGTATGGTCAGGATCCGGCCGATCAGATCGGCGATGCGGTCGCATGCATTGGATTGCGCAATGCTGGACTCGCATACGGTCCAGCACGCGAGTTCCAGGGTGCGTCCCTCGGTGGTCAGTTGGCCGGCTGTCGGCATGTAGGAGCCGTCCGCCGTGGGGCGTCGCTGTGGCTTGTAGTCGGCGGCCGGCGGGCTGTCCCATCCTTTGATCGATTTGAGCCACCACCCGTGGTAGCGGGTGTCGAGCATGGGCGACTGGATGCCGATGACATCCGTGTCGGTTTCGATCGTCACCCGTACCATGGATCCTCCTTAGATGTCCGGCGCCATGTCATGGCGGTTGCGCGCCGTGATCTTCGCTTCCACGTCATCCCAGGTCAGGCCCTGGATGATGTAGGTGGGCTTGTATTCGACGTTGCGCGAGTCCTGCCGGTACGTTTTTGCCTGTTCGGGGTTGAGGACCAGTTCCGGCGCTCCGGTCCGGTTCTCGACCAGTGTCCTGCCTTGCGGCAGCCATCCGCCTTTGTCGTAGAGGGCCGTCCGGGTGGGGACGATGCCGCCGGTCGAGTAGCCTCCGGGCCGGTTCATGCCGGCGATGGATCCGTAGCGGTGGATCGAATAGTTGATGCCCGCGTAGATGTTGGCCATCGGGTCGAGGATGCCCTTGCTTGTGAAGGGTCCCGCGTACGCGTTGAACGTGGGCGGGATGGTCTGCATGAGACCCTGTGAGGGGATGCCGGCCGCGGCGTTGGAATCCCAGTTGTTGACGGCGTTGGGGTTACCGCCGGACTCCTGGTTCATGCGTCGCAGCACGGTGTCGGCCCATGTGGCGGGCTGTCCGAGCATGTTCAGGGCTTTGAGGACGAGCGGTCGCCATTGTTCGACGCCGGCGCCGCCCTGCCAGCTGACCGGCCCGCCCTGGGCGGTGTCGGCCGGCGTGAACAGTTTCCCGACCATGCTTTTGGCCTTATCGATCAGACCGGACGCGACCTTGACGGGCAGTTGTGCGACCAGTTGCCCCCAGCTGCCGGATCCGATGCTCGCGACCATGCTGCGTACGGGGTCGAGGATCCGGGACGTGATGAACGCTCCGGGGTCGGCGACGAACGAGCCGATCGCGTCGGCGATGCCGCTAATGGCCTGCTTGGCCTTGCCGACTATGCCGCCGTCCTTGTAGGCCTGCATGCCCATGTCGCGGCGTACCGCCCCGGCGCCCTGACTGCGTGCCATGCGGTTCCACCGGTGGATGTTGCCCGCGCCCACGGCCCTGACCCATTCGGGGACCATCCACGCCTCGCCGGGCGAGGTGAGCGCGAGGATGCTGTCATGGCCGGGCGCGTAGCCGGGGTTGATGCCGCCGGCCGCGAACTGTGCGTCCGGTAGCTTGAGGTCGAGGCCGACCGCGTTGGCGATGCCGTTCCACACCTTTTGGATGCCGTTCGTATAGACGACGTCCACGATCCAGCGCACGGGTTTCGCGGCCGCGTCCTTGAGGGAGTCCCATGCCTTGACCGCCATGTCCTTCATGCCTTGCATGGCTTTGCCGAGATTGTCTATGCCCCTTTTGAAGGGGTCTATGACGTTCGTGCTCAGCCAGTTCCATACTGCGCTTATTGCGGATTGGATGCCGTTCCATACAGGGACCACTATGTTCGCGTACAACCAATTGAATACGGTGCCGAGCAGATTCAACGCCGTTTTGAACGGGGTGATCACGTTCAGATTGATCCAGTTCCACGCGGTGTTGAACGAACTTTGGATCGCCGCCCACACCGGTTGGAAAACGTTCGTGTACAGCCAGTTGAATACGGTGCCAAGCAGGTTCAACGCGAGCTGGAATGGAGTGAAGAACACGGTTCCCAGTATCGTCATCGCCAGTTGGAACGCTGTTTTGATGAATCCGAGTGTCGGGCTGATGATGCTTGTCCACAGCCAGGACAATGCCGTGCCGAGTGCTTGCAGGCCGGATACCACCCACTGGAAGCCGGACTGCAACGCCGGCCATACGATATTCCACGCGCCGGCAAGGAAACCGGTGAACGCCGACCATGCTCGGCGCCCGGTTTCGGTCTGCGTGAAGAACCATGTCAGCGCGGTTACGGCAAGAGCCACGCCGGTGATGATCAGTCCCAGCGGATTTGCCGATACCGCCGCGGTGAGGAATTTGACCGCTCCTCCCGCTGCGGTTATCGCGGCGGACAGGCCTTGGATCCAACCCGTGACTGAGACGATGATGCTTCCTGCGGCCCATGTCGCGAATCCCGCGCCGATCCCAGCGATCACCGGTATGAGTGCCGGACCATTGGATTGCAGCCACGCGAAACCATTGGTGACGGCGTCGCCGATGCCGCTCATGACACCGGTGATCTGCGGTTTGACGGTGTTGAGCAGTTGGGTTCCCACGCCGGTGATGCTGGCTTGCAGGTTGCCCCATGCGCCCTCGATGGTACTGGTGCTGGTGGCTGCCTGCTTGGCTACGTCCTGCGTGCCGAGCTGCATGATGGCTTTGTTGAACTCATCGGCTGTGATCTGCCCGTCGGCCAGGGCGTCGCGGAAGTTTCCGGTATAGGCGCCGTTGGCTCTCATGGCTTCCTGGAGTTTTCCGGACGCGCCTGGGATGGCGTCGGCGAGCTGGTTCCAGTTCTCCGTGGTCAGTTTTCCCGCGCCGGCCGTCTGGGTGAGCATCATCGCCACGGACTTGTAGGTTTCGGCGTTGCCTCCCGCGACCGCGTTCAGATTGCCCGCCGCTTCGGCCAGTTTCTCGTAGTTGGGAACGCCGTTTGCGGCCAGCTGGGCTGTAGTGTTCTGAATATCGGCAAGGTCATAGACTGTCTGGTCCGCGTATTTCTGCGTCTGCTTGGTGAGCTTGTCGATGTCCTTGCCGCCGATTCCGGCGAAGCCCAGGGTTTGCTTGAATTTGTCGGTTGCGTCGGAGGCTTCCGTGATCTGGCTTCCGATGCCGCTGAAAGCGTCGATGACACGTCCGGATATCTGGGAGGCAACGCCGCCGATCATGCCTATGGCGCCGGCTGAGAGCTTGGATTTGCCGGCTAGTTCGCCGCCTGCGTCCGCGGTCGCCCCGTAGGCGTTGCGCAGTCGCTCCAATATGCCGACGCGTTTGGTTTCCGTGGACGCGGCTTTTTCCTGCGCGTCCTTGAGCTGTGTGGTGGTTTCCTTGGCGGCGTTCTGCGCTTCGCGCAGCGTGTTTTCCGCGTCGGAGAGGCGGCTGGTCGCGGTGCGGGCCTTGGATCGGGCGGATTCGAGTTGGGCCGACGCCTTGATGGCCTGCGAGCTGTTGCGCCCGTTCTTCAGGACGGTTTCGTCGAGTTTGCGTTCGGCGGCCTGCAGGTTCATCGCGGCTACGCGCTGCTGGTCGCGGGCCTGGCCGATTTCCTTGGTGGCTTGTTTGACGGCGTTCTTGGCTTTTTTTTCGGCCGTTTCGAGGTTGGCGACGATGCCGTCCGTACCGTTTTTCGATGCGGCGGCGTTCATGCTTTTCGCCATCGCGTCGCCGAGCCGGGTGCCGGCGTTGGCGACCTGGGATTGCGCGCCCGATACGAGTTTGCCGCCGAAACCGTTCAGGTTCGGCAGCACGTCGATGAATGCGGCTGTTCCGGCCATCGGGCACGCTCTCTTTCTGGGGTTATTTGCCGACGCTCATCGAGCCGATCAGCGCGTCGAGTTCGTCGCGTGCCGCCCGGCTTTCCGCATCGTCGTCGTCGATGGTCGGCTGCGGGGCGTCCGGGTAGGGGATGCGGGGGCGTATCGCCTCCTCGCCGACCGGTGTTTTCCGGTAGGGGTTGGAGTTGGCGACCATGAGGGTCAGGTCGCGTATCGCGTCGCCGATGTCGTGCAGGAGGTATTCGCGGTCGGTCCATGGGTTGTGGGTGCATGCCGTCTGCCAGACGTTGCCGGCCGGCAAGCCTTGGATGAGGACGCGCAGCATGCGCAGGGTGATTTCGCCGCGCCAGAACTCGGCGATGGGGTCACGGGGAGCGTAGGCCGCGCACAATGCGGCCTCCAATAGTTCCGGGTGCCCGTCGCCTTCGAGGAGTTCTAGCGCCGTGTAGGGGTTCCGTCGGGCAGCGTGTCGGTGAGTTCGTTCTGCAGGCTCGCGAGCATGAGCATCACGTCGCCGGCCTGTCCGCCGGCCTGTTCGAAGTCGTCCCACTGGTCGCCGAGCAGGGCTTGGGCCATGTCGAGGTCGTTCTGCGCGTCGCGAGCCTTCTCGAGGGCGCGTTTGGTCTTGTTGGATTGGAACAGGGGATGCTCGATGTGGAACACCTTGGCGTCCGGCTTGTCGTCGATGGTGAAATCGATCGTCTCGGAGACGTTCGGATGCGTTTCCTTGAACTTCTGGCGTACCGCGTGGAGGCTGAGCTTCTTCATGATGGTTTCCTTTCAGGTTCTTCCTTTCTGATGGGAGGGGCCCGCGCGGCGAAAGGAAGGAAGACCGCGCGGGCCGGAACGTCACGCGCCTGCCGGCGCGCTGACGGTGATCGACAGGTCGGGGCTGGTGATCCCGTTGATGGTGGCGTTGATTCGCGCCGTGCCGGCCGCGACCCCGGTCACGACGCCTTTGGCGTCGACGGTGGCGATGCCCTTGTCCTTGGAGGTCCATGCGTCGGCTTCTGTCATGCTTGTGTGCTCGTCGCTCCACGTGGCTTGGGCTCCGAGGCTGATGGTCTTGCCGGTTTCGACGTTCGTCGGCGCGGTTCCGCCGTTAGGGGCGGTTACCGTCACCGACGTCACGCTTTTTTTGCCTTGGTGGCCTCGTAGTAGGATTTGCCGGTCGCCGGGTCGCGGAAGCACGTGAAGGTGCGGTCCTCGCCTTCGGCGTCGGTGCGGTTCGACGTGCGGTCGCCGTAGTCGGTGACCTTGGACCGGTAGGCGATCTCGACGCGGTATACGGCGTTGTCGCCGATGCCGTCCTGTCCGAGCAGCACGATCACGTAGTACGGGTTGTCGCTGATCTCCCCGTCGGAGTATTCCCAGTCGCCGTCCTTGTTTTCGGGCCACTGGGCGACCGGGATGTTGTGGGCGAGGGCCTTGACCCATGCGTTCATCTCGCCGAACACGCATTGCAGGGTGCGGGTCTTGGACGTGATGTCGCTGCGCACGGGTTCGATGTCCTGCAGCATGTTCGTGTCGGACGTGTCCACGCTCTGGCTGTTCTTGAACCCGTCGGTGGTCACGTAACCCATCATCTTGAATTCGTCGCCGAAGTCGGCGGGCGTGCCGTCGTCGTTCCACAGCTTGTCGGGTACCGGGGTGCCGTAGTCGGCGACGAGCATCGCCATGGTGCCCCATTTGCGCACGTTCTTGTTGTTGTCGTTCAGACGGCTGACCAGATCGGCCATGATTGCTCCTTGGGTTTGATTGGTGGTTATTGCGGGCGCATGGTGAGCGTCGCGGTGGCGGTCCAGCGCAGGACGGACGGGTCCCTGCCGGGGATTTCGGAGAACCCGGTCAGGTCGCATGAGTCGGCGTACCCGTACCGGTTGCCGTCGCCCTGCAGTCGGGCGAGGCTGTCCTCCAGTTCGCGGACCAGCGGCTCCATTTGGTCGGGGCCGGTGGCGTACACGTCGATGTCGAGCGAGCTTTGCCGCTCATAGCCGTCCACGCCGCCGGACGGGGCGGGCGAGATCATGATCAACGGCAGCAGGGCGCTCATGTTGCCGGGCAGCCGGGTCCATACGGGGCGGCCGGTGTGCTCTTCGATCCAGGTGCGCAAAAGGCGTATGGCGGAGGGGAAGCTTCCGGTGATCGGCATGGCCATCAGCGGGCCACGCTTTCTCCCAGTTCGGCGGCTGCCCGGCGCAGGAATCCCCTTTTGGGCATGTTTTTGCCGCCGAATTCCTGTTCGGCGGCGTTCTCCGAACCGGCGATCACGCGCGCGTAGGGGCGTTTGACGCCGGTGGGCGATTTCGTGCCGGGACGGGTGCCGGTCTCGATGCGCAGGCTGTCCGCGTAGTCGGGGGCGTGCTCCTTGTAGGCGATGCGCTTGGCGATGGGCAGCAGTCGTCGGGCCGTCGCGTTCAATGCCTTGCGCACTCCGGGATTGGCCAACACGTTCTGCTGGATCCACTGGTCAGTGACGTTGATCCGTGGTTTGCCCATCGGTCACCTCCGTCGTGTTGTCGGGGCTGATGTACAGTTCCGTGTGGTTGCCGAGCCCGTCCATGGTTTTCCAGTCGAACGCGCTGCCGGCCGGGATCCACAGGCGGCCAGCCCATTCGATGCGCGCGTCGCCGGACACCAGGTCGGCGAATAGCCGGCTTGCGGGGCCGATGATCCGGTATCGCGGGTAGCGTGTGGCGTCCGCGAACAACGTGGTCTCGGCCGCGGTGACGGGTTGCACCGAGCATCCGTCGAGCACGGTCCGCTTGATGTCGTAGTCGGGCATCCCGTGTTCGTCGGGCGTGGGCTTGGAGGTGCGGGTTATGACGGTTATGGTCTCGCCGTGCAGTCCGTCCCTATCCGGCATTGGCGCCACGTCCGATCGAATACCGGGCGACCATGGCCGCCCATTGCGCGGTGGTGCCCACGGTCAGGGCGCTGGAGTACTGGCGGCTTTCCGCGCCGGTCGTGTAGGACACGACGGTCGGCAGCAGTTCGACCATGGCCTGCGCCTGTTCGAGGACCACGTCCTGTATGCCCTGGGGGATCGGATCGTAGCCGTGCGTGTAGGTCAGGGTGATGCCCCGCCACAGGTCGGGCAGCGGGTCGCGGGCGCGGATCATGCCGTCATGGGTCCACTCGTAGTCGTCGACCGGATTGCCGGCTATCCTCAGATCCCGCACGTCCGATACCGGCCAGACGGGCAGCACGAGCGTCCTGCAGCCGGGCGAGTCCATGACGATGGTCTCCTCGGTCAGGCTGATCGGGTTGCCGGTCTGTTCGCGGAATCGGGCCGAGGCCATGGCCGCGGCGAGTTTGAGCCGGTCGTCGTCCGGTTTCGCGCCGGTCTTGGCCGCCAGTTGTTCGACGGAGACGAGCGGAGTCAGACCGGGGGTGTCGTTGCTGGCCATGACGGGGCCTCCCTGCTACTTGGCGAGCTTGACGATGTTGAGGCGCTTGGGTTCGCGGATGAACAGCAGGTTGCGTTCCTCGGCGCGCACGTAGGTCAGGTTGTGGCGCGCGTCGTCCTCGTTCTGGTTGAACGCGGTTACGGTGCGCGGCTCGCGGTTGAGCAGCTGGACCGTGCTGAAGTCGCCCATGATGGCGGTGCCGACGGGGACCGCCTGCGATTCGATGCGCGGGATGCCCCACAGGGTGTTCGGGCCTGCGGCGAACGGGCCCTGCCCGAAAAAGCGTCCGTTGGCGTCCTTGGTCAGGTCGATCGTCTCGTTGTCCTCCGGGTTCAGGACGATCGCCTGGATGGCGACGCCGAGCTTGCCGAGCGCGGTCTTGGCCTTGCGGGTCGTGGTGAAGATGTCCGTGGCGAACGCCTGGGTGAGCGTGCCGGGCGTGTTCAGGATGCCGTTCGGGTTGCCGGTCGCCTCGCCGGCGTCGGTCTGCGCCTTGCCGTTGAGGATGATGTTCTCCAGGTAGGATTCGAGGTTGCGCTGCAGCATCGTGTTGATGAGCGTGCTGATGATGCCGTCGTCGGCGAGTTCCTGGTTGGTGACCTTCACGCCGTCCGCGGCGGTCCACACCTTCGCCTCGGCCAGTGCCGTGCCCAGCGTGGACAGCGGCTTGACGCCGCCTTCGGCGACGGTCGCCGCGTTGTTGGCCATGCTGACCAGCTGGCGGTACTGCACGTAGCTGGCGGCCGTGGCGCCGCGGGTGATCAGTCCGAGGAACACGTTCGGCGTGGGATAGGTCAGGTCGATGTAGCCCGGCTGCATCTGCGGGGTGACCGCGCCCGGAAGCGTGGTGTTGATCGGCGCGGGGTCGGCCTTGACCGTCAGCTTGCCGGGCTTGATGTTGACCGGCGTGCCGTCCGGGATGGGCGCGTTCTTGAACGCCTGGTACGCGTCGGAGGCGACGAACGCGTCGCCGAGGGTCTTCGCCGCGGCGATACCCGGCGTGGCCGTCGGGGCCTCTTCGTCGCCGAGCATCTTCTGCATGGCGACGGCGGCCTCGTCGGACTTCCTGATTTTGGCGTTCAGGTCGTCGGCCTTGCGCTGCAGGGCGACGATCTCGTCGTTCTCCTCGTCGGTGAATTCGCGGTGTTCGCTCTTCGCCTTGTCCGCGATGGCCTTGACGCGGATCAGCGTTTCCTTGAGCTCGGTCTTGTAGCTCATTGGTTCCTCCTTGATAAGGTTGGTTTCCATGTCCGCCGCCCACGCGGTCAGTTCGGGCAAACTCATTGGTTCCGATGCCGCCGATTCGTTCCCTGTTCCGGGGTCGTCGTCGGCCTGCCGTCGGGTTTCGGCGATGGCCTCGCGGATGAGGTCGCGCAGTTCGTCGCGTGTCAGTTGGGTTGCGAAGGGTCCGGAATCCTCGTCGGGTTCGCGGGTCTCGTCCCCGGTGTCGTCGCCTGGCGGCGTTTCCTCCTCGGCGGTGTCCGCTTCGGACCGGGCGGGGTCGCTTTTGGTGGCGCCGAGCACGGTGGCGGGGTTCGCGCCCTTGAGGCAGGCGCTCACCTCGATCAGGTCGATCCTGCCGACTTGGACGACCGGGCCGGATGGCGTGTCCACGACGGTGAAGTCGCTTTCGTCGCCCGCGTAGGAGAATTCCCTGACCCGCCTGTCCTTGAGGAGTTTGAAGACCTGCACGGCGGTGGGGTTGCTCATGTCGAGCTGCGCGTCGACCATGAGGCCCGTGTCGGTCTCGTACGCGTCGGTGACCATGCCGATGTGGGAGAACGGGTCGTCCCAGTCGTGCGCCCACATGACGGGGATGTGGTCGCCGCTCGCCTTCCACCGTTCCAGGGATTCCTTGAACGCGCCGGGCATGACGACCTCGCCGTAGGAGTCGACGTTGCCGAACACGGACACGAGCGCGGTGAACCGGCCTTCGCCGAGGGATTGTCCGTTGTTCACGCCCATCGGCTGCACGCTGGCCTTGACGGTTCGTTTCATGCGTTTGTCAGCGGGTTTGCTCATTGTTCATGCCTCCGATGTTCTGGCTGCCGGTGTCGTGCGGGCTGGCGGCGTCGCCGCCTCCGCGCACCGTGTTCAATTGGGTGAGGATCTCGTCGTATTCGGGGCCCAGCGGCTGGCGCCCGTGGTCGGTGCGCGCCTCGTTGACGGAGAGCCATGGTCCGCCGACCGCCTGGCTGGTGACTACGGCGTCTTCCATGAAGCTGCCGCGCAGCGCGGCTTCGAGGTTGAATTCCACGAAGCAGTCGGGAAAATACCGGTCGCAGATCTGCTTGTTGAATGCGGACTGCAGTTGTTCGAACCAGCTGCCCAACGTTTCGCGGTAGAGGGCGTCGCGGAACGCCTGCGTGCTCGCGTAGTTGCCTTGCCGGGCGCCGACCATTTCCGGGGGCACCTGGTAGGCGGACGCGACCTCGATGTCGGATAGGGTGCGGCCCTCGACCTCCTGCGCGTCCTTGGGGCTGAATCCGGTCATGTCCTTGTATTCGATGCCGCGCAGGACGGGGCTTTCGCCTTCCTTGCCTCCCCCGTCGAGCCAGTCGGCGAGTTCCTGCTGCAGGCGGCGTCGCGCATCGGGCGTCAGAGCGGCCTCTCCGAGCGCCTGGCTCCAGTAGCCGGGCATGCGCAGGCCGTGCCTCCAGATCTCGCGCCGCCATTTGACGCTTTCGGTGTATTCGTCGAGCGTCTGGCGCAGGGTGAGGATCGGGCTGATGCCCTGGCTGGATCCGTAGCCGCAATCCCAGAAGCAGGTTTCGATGGGTATGGTCTCGCCGTTGCCGTTCGTCACCCCGTCGATCGCGTTGTAGGCGCCGTCGACCGTGTGGAACTGCCAGCGGATGGCGGGCCAGCGGATGAAGCGGTTTTCTCTGCCCGGCATGTAGGGGGATGCGAACCGGTCGTAGAGCAGCAGGTCCATCATCAGGTCGTAGACGAACCGGTATCGGCTGATGCCGGGGCCGGTGCCGGCCGGATCGTTGACCAGGTCGGACAGTTCGTCGCCGGGTCCGAGTTTCTCGCGGCCCTGGCTGGTGTGCCGGTAGGCGACCATGGGCACGCGGGCCACGTTGCGGGCGATGAACGACGTGACCTTGCGCACCGACGGCTGGCTGCTGAGGATCCGCCATGGGTCCGTTTCGCTGGTCAGTGGGGTGCCGGGGTCGGCCACGTACCATTTGCCGGTCACGGTCGCCGGCGGTCCGAAATCACGGACGGCGCTTTTCCTGCGGAACAGGATGCTCATTGGCTCAGCCTCCATCCTATGAGAATGCTGCAGATGCCGGCGACGATGAAGCCGAGCGGGATCCACATGAGCGCGGAGCCGATCGTCACGGATGTCATGCCGAGGATGGCGAGCAGGTCTGCGATCAGGTCGCGGATCGGTTCAGGCGAAGAGTCCTTCGGTTTCATAGATGCTCGTCTCCTTGGGTTTCGGTCTGGTCATGGCCTCGCTCATCGCGTTGCACAGTGCGGCCACGCCGTCGATCTTGTCGCGGCTGTCGGCCTTGTCGGGTTGGACGTTCTGGTTGACGTCCTCCTTGACGGCGAGGTTGTCGACGTTCCAGCGCAATACGGGATTGCCGTGATGGCGCAGCAGGGGATGCGCCTGCGTGCCGGTCAGCAGCAGCCGCTGCATTTCCTTGAGGACCGGGCTCAGGGTCTTGGCGCCCTGGCGTACCGGGGTGAGCCGGTCCACGTCGAATCCGGCGGCCTGCAGGTCGTTCGACACCTGCGTGGCGTTCCAGGGATCGTATCCGATGGTTTGCAGGTCGAACGTTTCCATGTCGGCGAGGATCTGCTTCTCGATGTACGCGTAGTCGGTGACCGCGCCCGGAGTCAGAGTGAGCCACCCCTTGCGGCTCCATGCGCCGGCGGAGCCCGCCGTGCGCTTGTCCAGTGCGGGCAGGCTGTCTTCGGGGGCCCAGAATCTGACGAGCACGTCGTACGCGTCGCCGTCGGGGAACGTGAGCGCCCATGCGGTCAGGTCGGACACCGCGGCCAGGTCCCATCCTCCCCAGCAGGCGCGCCTCTTGAATTCCTTGTAGAACCGGTCGGGCGAATCATAGGGTTCGCCCATGTTGCGGTCCCATGAGTCGAGGGTCAGGAACCGGGTCTTCTGCTTGGTGCGGATGCCCAGGTGCAGGCGCTGGTAGGTGGCGAGTTCGGCCGGCGAGTTTTTGGCTTTGTTGGCCGCGTCGCGCAAATATTCGCTGGTGGGGCTCTTGCCGTATCCGGGGTTCGCGCTCATCTGCGTGGCCGCGCTGTATGGGTCGGCCTTCTCGTCGGCGCCCCAGATGACCCCGTAGTAGGCCGGGTCGTCGATCAGCCCGTTGGCGACGTTCTCCACGTACGTGCGGGTCAGATCGTAGATCGTGTTGGTCTTGCCGTCGTCGGGCGTGGTGATGCGCACGCCCAACGGTTGGGCGCGCGAACCGCGGCCGGTCTCCAGGGTGCGTACCAGGTCCGGGGTCTTGTACACGTGCAGTTCGTCGCAGATGAAGCAGTGCAGGTTCATGCCGTGCGCCGCGTCCGCGGCGGAGCTGATGACCTCCATGTAGGAGCCGGACGGCTTGTGCACGATGCGTTTCTGATGGGCGACCATCACGCCTTTCAGGGCGGGCGTCTTCTCGACGAGCTGTTTGATGGGCTGGAACACGAATCCGGCCTGGTGTTCGGTCGATGCGGCGCACACCACCTGCGCGCCCGGCTCCCCGTCGCCGCCCAGCATGTACACGGCGATGCCGCCCGACAGCGTGGACTTGCCGTTCTTGCGCGGCACGTCCACGTACAGGTCGCGGATCACGCGCACCCACTGGCCATCGTCGTTGCGCCGGATCCAGCCGAACACCGGGGCGAGGATGTACGCGATCTGCCACGGGTCCGGGTCCAGCGGCCGGCCGGCCCATTTGCCCTGCGTGTGGCGCAATACGTGGAAGCAGGCGAGGACCTTGTCCACGCGTCCCGGGTCGAACACCGCCCCGTCCACGCTGCGCGGTTCGGGCGTTTTGGTTTTCGGGGCCTGCCATTCCTGCGGGAGCGGATACCCGCGGTCGAGCATGTACCACGCGACCTCCGGGCTGACCTTCAGTGTGGCCAGTTCCTCGGCGGATGGCGGTTCAGATGCCGGTTGCGGCGAACGGGTTGTCTTCCTGCTCGCCATCATTGCTCCTTGCCACGTTCGATTCGCTCGCCGGCGTCAGCCCGAACTCGTGCGCGAACGCGCGGATCGTGTTCGACGCCTGCGTCAGGATCGTGAACGCCGGGTTGAGTTTTTGCGCGCCGCGTTCGGTCGCGATGAGCACGCCCTGCTCGTCGATGCTTTCCTGCGCCTGGCGCATCGAAGCGACCGCCAGGCAGTAGGCGGCCAGCGCGTCCCGATCCTCGGGTTTGAGGATGCCCCGTTTGGCGAGTTTGGGCACGATGCGCCGCCAGGTGTTCAACGCCTCGCCGGTCAGCCATTTCGGCACGGTCGGCGCGCCGCGTTCGAAACCGGCGTCGTCGTCGGCGATCCTTCTGCCGCCGGAGTCGCGGCCGGCGCCGCGCCCGTTGACGATGCGCAGGCCGAGCGGGTTCTTCTGCGGTCCTCGCTGCCCCATGATCCCGCCCCCTTTCGGATGGTGGTTCGACCCCAAAAACATGAGACGCGAAAAAAAGAGTTTCGGCGGCGCGGATTTCGGCGTCAAAACGTGTTTTCCGGGACTCCCATACCCTGTCAGTGGAAGATCCTCGGGTAGCGTCGCCGGTCGTCCGCGTTCTTCCAGTCGTTGCACTGTTCGCACAATGTCTGGCAGTTGTTCGGGTCGAGAAACGCGCCGCCCGCGCCGACGGGGATGATGTGGTCGACGATATGGCATCCCGTGCGCCCGCATCGCCGGCATGCGTGATGGTCGCGTTCGAGCACGAAACAGCGGACGCGTCGCCATTCGGCGGAGTATTCGGCTCTCATGCGCGTGTGGGCGCTGGGATGCTGCCATGGCTGGCGTTGGTGTCGGTCGCACAATCCGTCGCGCACGGCCTTGAGCGTGCAGCCCGGGTGCGAGCAGCGGGCGCGGGGTTTGCCGGGCATCAGACGATCTCGATGCCGAGCTGCTGCAACGCGTTGAGGTATTCGTCCTCGTACATGCGCAATGGCCATGCGTTGAGCGCCTGCTCGCGGGTGACCTGCATGCCGGTGTTGTTGAGCGCGTCGGCGATGCGCGTCAGCTGGCGGAGGATCTCGGCATCCATACTCAGCCCTTGGCGGCCATGGCGCCGGACGCGACCAGCGCGTCGCGCAACGCGATGAACTCGGCCTTGGTCACGGTGTCGCCCGCCGGATCCGCCACGTAGGCCGCCTGCCTGACGCCGCCGAGGGCAGCACTCGCGGCGGGCAGTGTGTATGCGGCCGGAATGGCCGGCTTGTTCGTCAGGTCGGCATACGAGCCGGAGAACGAGCTGGTGCCCGCGCCGATGGCGGTTCTCGCGCCTGCGGCGTCCTTGGCCTTGAGCAGTGCCCTGCCGGTGTCGGTCGCGCCTGTCAGGGTGTCCGCCGTGGGCGAGACCGGGACGTCGACGAAATCGAATCCGGTGCCGTCGCCCTTGACCTTCGGGATCCTGCCGTGGCCGGTGTCGGCGGAATAGCCGGCGAGCTTGGCCGGCGATATGCTGCCGTCCGCCGGCTCGGCCGGCGTGCTCGGCGCGGAGGATGGACCGCCGACGGGATTGCCGTCGGCGTCCACGAACTGGGCCTTGCGGATCTGGGTCGGCTGGGGAACGTCGTCCGCATCGTTGATCTGCTGCAGGTAGGTGATGTCATTTGCCATGCGAGACTCCTTCGAGGGGTTGTGATCGTTGAAATATGCGGCGTGTCGTCGTGTTCTCCGCTTGCATATCTTTAGATACGATGTTATTATAGATATGTCGGCAAGGAAGACCGACGACAACAGAAAAGTGAAAGGGCGACCATCAACGATTGGCTATCCTTGATCCTCCAAGCCGTATCGACCGGAACGGCGTTCTGGGTGGCATGGAGGACCAGAGAAAGGAAAAAGCCCCGACACAAGAAGTGAATAGGGCAAGGGGTTCCGAGCGCAGGTACCGCCCAGAACCCCTCTACCCAACACTACCAGAACGGAGCGCACCATGAAACGAGCCCGCATATGGGGCCTGCTGTCGCTGGCCTTCGGCGTACTGGCACTGGGAATGTCCTTCGGAGGCTCGTTCGCCGGAGGCTTCGCGCTCACCGCCGGACTGTTCGGCCTCGCAGCCGGCCTCGACCACGACGGAAAAGGCGGAAACGATGACTAGGCATTACCTCAGCCTGACCGAAGTCGCCGAAAAGCTCGGCATCACCAAGGGGGCGCTCGCCCAGTACAAGCTGCCCGAGGCCGACGTGACCGTGGGCAGAGCGCGCGGCTGGCTTCCGGAGACGATCGACAAGTGGAATGCGCAGCGCCCCGGACGCGGAGTCGGCGGAGGAAGACCACGCAAACACCACGAAAACGACTAACATGAACGGCGCTCACGGAATCAATGTTCCGCGAGCGCCGTTAACCGAATTGTTCTTTTATCGTTCATCCATCTTTTGCACAGCCCGGATATCGTCATTACGCACTACTTGAATAAGATCCTTGAGCAGCCACAGCAATCGGATGATTCCATGCGCGCAGTAGAGCACCGACAATTCGAAAGCCCAAGGAGCCTGGGCTTTGCCCCCAAGTAGCGAAAGGAGCGAGGCTACCAGTGCGCATGCGGCGCTCAAGAAACCACTGTAGCTAATTGACATCCAGTTATCGATCAGGGCCCTGCCGGCACGAATCCGCAGATCACGAAAGGCTTCCGGCTGCGTGGATAATCCGAATACGACTATCACGCCAGCAAAACTCGCCTGCAATGCGGATACGCTCAGCATAGCCAGGTACAAATCCAATGGAGGCTCGTCCATGTTCGCGATCGGATCCCAGCAATTGTCGATTATTCCAAACCGAGTGAGCGCCGCATGCACCGCGACCAGCACACTGATACTTAGCGTGACGCTTAGCGGGTGGTCCTTAGCGGTCTTCTCGAAGAACTCAACGACCTTCTTCATGAAGGAAAACACGTTCCCTCCAATCGTCTACATTCTATATTCACCGGTCTGCCTGCGAAATTCACGGATTGCTTCCATCATACCCGTCGGTATCATTTCCGGATCCAGTGCGTCGTCCGATTCATCTCCAAAATCTGTTTTGACGGTTATTTTCTGAGCGATGAAATCTATGTCTTCCGTCGTGGTTTGATTACCTTCGGCCGGCTGAATGGTCTTTGCCACAGCCTCTTTATTCTTCCCTTTACTCCGTTCCCATATTGATCAAGGATACTGTTTGCAAGCAATTCGTTGAGCGCCTTCCGTATGCCATCTGTAGCAGGACCGATTATTTTCCCTCGTCCGAGGCTGATAGTGAATTCAATGGTCGCATTTGCATAATCATCTTTACCAACAATTCTGCCGGCATCTGCAACCGCTTGATCTATGTCGCTTCCTTTTCCTTCCGGCACCCCCTCGAACCTGACGTTCAATTTTTTGACCCCAAGTGCAGAATCCAATTTTTCACGGGCATTTGCCCGAAGTACAGGATTCAGGGAAAAAGATGATCCGGCGGTCGCCATGTTCGACTGCAATGCGACCCACTCCGCAATGGCCGTCGGGAAAGGGCCACCAGAAGATCTGAAGACAGCCACATATGAGGTTCCGGCAACCGGGAGGATGTAAGCATACTCCAAAATGGAGCTAATCCCCGTTTGGGTCCGTCGAAGCGCAAGATTCGCGACATTGCCCTCGGTATCACCCGCTTCAGGCCAATCCGGCAAAGGCCTTTCCCTCATCAGATGCAGAGACCGGATAGCAGGAGCCTTGCAATCGACGCATGTTCCGGTAAGTTTACGACCTTTGATTTCGAACGTCTCGGCAGAGCCCATAACCGCTTGAATCAATTGCCTCCATCTGCTCTCCGACCAAACATGCGGATGATTGTTATTATCGACTTCAACACCGGAATAGAAATAAACCGTTCTTGTCTTGCCCATGGCAACGCTCCCCAGCTAAACGACATCAATGTAGTTTGCAGTTACGGCTCAATTCTACAGGATGTTGAGAGCATTGCGGCTCCGGACGCTGGGGATTGTCCGGAGCCATGAGAGCGGGTCATCCGCCATCGTCGATGGAAATGACCAACAGTAGCAGTGTTACCGGCCACAGTCCGGTTTGTCAAATATCGGCCACGGTCGGATCGTGTCTGGTCCATGCGCGCCATACGTCCCAGACCAGGTAGACGGGTTTGCCGTCCTGCACGGCGACGGGCAGGATGATGTTTCGCCGGCGCCATTCATTGATGGTCTTTCGCTTGATGCTGATGCCCCATGGTTTGAGCAGTTGGCTGATGTCGGCTGCGGTGCCTTGCGCGCCCTTGGTCGCGACCCTGAGCACGCTGGCCTGCTGCACGTCGCGCACGCGCAGCGTAGCGCCGCATCGCGCGCATACCGTCCAACCGGAGGCCAGATCACGCTCGTCGCACCATAGGTCCGTCGTGCATGTGGGGCAACGGCCGATCATCTTGCGTTCGGGCGGGGGCGTCAACTGTTGGCCCAGTCTGGTGGCGGCCTGGGACGTGAGTTCCATGATCGCCGGTGCGTCAGCACGTTCAAGCAGTCTGTCGGCGCGTGGGATGATGCCCTTGAGCTGTCCTTCGGCGTCCATGCGCATGGGCAGGCCGAGGACTCGGCTCATATGCTCGACGAGGGTGAGGATGTCCTGCAGGAGGCTCCATGCGCCGAGGTTGAGCGGGATCGGCGCCACCGTCCTGCTGCCATGCCCCGTCTGGCGGCTGGTGACGCGGGCTCGTTTGGCCGCGATCTCGCGCAACGCGGGCAGACCGTTGCGGATCGAGGCGAGTGCACGGCGGAAACTGGCGGCATTGTGTTCGTTCATTTGTTCGAAACCCTCCACGTCGGCTATAGTGGTGTCTGCAGGACGCGCCCTCCGCCGATATGGTGGAGGGTTTCGTTTATCCGGCGAGCGCCGGCATGGTTGCCGGTGTTCGTGGTTGGCGGTTGGTGGTTGGCCAGATGTCGAATGCCGGTGGTTCCGGGTGTGGGGTGTCGGCTGGTTTGGTGGGGTGTCCGGTTTTGATGATGTCGATGATCTGGTTTTCTGGGAGTTTGAGGACGTTGGCGGTTTCGTCGACGCTGATGCCCTTATCGTGCCAGTCGAGGATCATGTCGCGGATTCGCGCCGTCACCATATGTTCTCCGCCTTAGATGCTCGGGCGGGATTGCCGTGCTGGTTCATTGCTCCTCCCCCGTTTCGGTCTCGTCGCCGGAGAAGCCTTGGGGTGTGATGGTCACGGTGATCTGGCAGTTGGCGGCGAGCGCCATACTGATTAGTTTGATGATGTCGTCGTTGCTCATTGCTCGTCTCCGTTCAAGCGTTGCAAATATTCGCGGTAATCCTGTATGTCGCGGGTCAAACAGTCGTCGACCCGGTGCGTGCCCGCGTGATGCTGGTACGGGTTATGGTCGAGCGCCTGGTCTGCCAGGCGTAGGGAGGTGATGTCCTGATGCCGGTAGTGCAGCAGGCCCATGATCCGGTCGGCCGTGTGCTCGTCCAACTGGCTGGACAGGATGCGGCGGATGATCCGCAGGTCGAAGGTCAGGTTCGTGCCGGCCGGATACACGATCGCGTCATTCGTGGCCGCGGTGATGAAATCACCCACCTGCAACACGACAGCCGCCATGCTACTCGACCGCTCATCATCCAGACACTCGTCCAACAAATGGTTGTCCACATGCATCCGGATCGCCTTCCAATTATCCCGATCCACATGCACGCACTCACGACGCACCACCACACTCATAGAACGCAATATCCGCGTCGCAAGCATGTCCGTGAGCTTCAACCCCACCTCGAAAACCTCACACGAATCCGGATCCACACCATCCGTCTCCGTATCCACCCACAACAACAGACGATCCCGCTTGGCGCTCGCTGACGTGCTTGTGGTGGTTGCGCTTGTGTTGGTCATTGCTGGTCCTTTCGGTTGATTATGGGATGGTTGGGCATGCCTGCCGGAGGCGGGCATGGCGTGTACTGGCCGTCCACGTCGAGCAGGATCCATCCCCTGCGCCTGCTGTAGACGGGCACCCGGCTGGGACTGGGATCCCAGCTTTTGAGCAGGTAGCCCAGGGCACGGGCTTCGGTCGGGTGACGGTGGATCCATCCATGGCATCCGGTCGAATTGTCGAGCCCGCATACGCGGATGATGTTGCTGGGCGCGTGCCGTTCGGGATCCCCGTAGGTTTGCGAGCGGCGTTTTCTGTGGTGGTGCGAGCTGCCGGGCCAGTACCCGTCGCGACAGTATCGGTCGCACACGATGCACCGGTCCATTTCGCGGCCCTCGACGAGTCGTAGCGTCTCGCGGGTTGGTTTGTCACTCATGGCGTCTCCTTCCGGTCACCGTCAGCGACCTCACATGCGGTTGCAGGATCGCCGTGTGATGCCTGCCACTGACCGACATGATCCTCAGCTCGCCCAGCATGACCTCGCTGTCCGCGAGCGTGAACCGCGTCGACTGCGAGCCCGGCATACCCGGCACGGCCCGCAGGTATCCGTCGATCACCGTGCCACTCACCGTGGTGACGATGCACCGACACCCATCCAGCATCTCCGGATCGGCGGTGCGCCAGTCCACGGTCTCCTCGACGATGCCGCTCATGCCGCCTCCCCCAGACTCCCGGACTCCATCGCCCGCCGGATCAGCGCGACGATCCTGGCGGCCTCGACGCCCTCGGCCAACAGTCGGACCACCTGCGGCAGCCATTGCAAGCGCTCACTGGTGTCGGGTTGGAGGGTTTTGAGCAGACTACTGGTCGTCAGGAGCTTGCGGGCCCTGCGGGTCAGATCGTCCTCGGCGCTCGCCGGTGGTTTGCCGATGCTGAGCTCGTGCCCGCGGTCGAGCCACAGGGTGAACGCGGTTTTCGGATCGGCCGGGTATTCGCCCGTACCGGTGAGTTTCGCGCGGAACTTGCGCAGCTCCCAGTCGCAGTCCATCCCGTAGCCGTCAGCGAGGGATCGTTGCTCGTCGTCGGGTCGGAAGTCGGCGAGCAGTTGGATACGTCGGGCCTGGCTTTCGCGCGCGCGTACTCTCTCTGACGGTTCTAATGATGGTTCTTTAAGAGATTGGGTGTCATGGGTGACACCCCGTGGCGTCATGGGTGACACCCCGTGACGGTCACCGGTGACACCCCGTGAAGTCATGGGTGACACCCCGTGACCCTGTGACGGGGTGTCATGGGTGCTACCCCGTGAATCGAACGGGGTGTCATCCACGCTACCCCGTGGATCCTCGCACGGGGTAGCATCCATGACACCCCGTGGTTCGGGGTAGCGTTTCCTGGACTTGCGATTGCGGTACTCCACCGGTTCGGCCTTGTCCAGGACGATGCGGTACACGTAGGGGCTGTGGTCGGCCCGGTAGCGCGTGCCGTACTCCGTGTCGCGGACGATCAGCCCACGATCCTCGAGATAACGCAGGGCGCGTTGGACCGTGCTCGCGCTGGCCTCGCCCTCGGCCATCAGACGGTCGATGCTGGGCCACGCGCGATTGTTCTCGTCCGCGTAGTCGCACAGGATCAGCAGCATCAGCTTGGCCGACCTGTCCCCCACTTGGACACGTTTGGCCTTGCCATACAACAGGGAACTCATGACGTCACCTCCTGAGCAGTCCGAGAGCGGTCCGATGGCCCAGATCGGTCAGGCTCCACAATCCGAAGAAGTCCGGGTGGACCAGTCCACGTTCCTCCAACGCCTCGAACGTGCGTGAATTGTTGCGGTCCACCGGATACATGTTGCGGTTCAGCAACGCGATCAGCGTCTCCCGCATGCTGGGCGTCAACCGTTTCATCGGTCCGGCTCCCGTCCCGCGGCATCGTTGACCAGGCCGATCGCGTCGAGCAGGCTCCCCGCGATCGCGTTGGATCGTTCCGGCAGGCCCGGAATCTGGTATTCCACGCCCAGTTCCTCGACCTTGAGCACGGTCTTGTGAGCGACGGCGAGCAGGCTGCGGCATTCGTCCAGGATGAGCCGCAACGGCAGTTCCGGCTCGTCACAGGCCATGTCATCGACCGGATCGTCAGGCACGTTCGTGTCGTCGTCCAGTTCGTCGAGCGCGTCATGCAGCTCGTCGCACAGGCGCTTCATATCCTCCAGATCCACCACGATCACCGTCCCTGGTATTGGGCGAGCACCCGCCACTTGTCCGCCTGCGCGTGATCCGGGGCGATCTCGACCCGCCAGTCGCCCTTGGGACGGAACGCGATGATTTCGCCAGCACGGATCCTCCTACGCAGGCTCATCGCCTGCCGGCGCGTCATCCCGCGGGCGATCACGCCTATTCCACCGGACTGCAATGCTGCCGCGGGACGATCCCATTTGCTCGGCGGCCGCAGATGCACCGTCTCGATGTCCTCGGGCCAGTCCGTCAGGATCAGCAGTCCATCGACCGTGCGGGGCAGGTCCTCCTCGATGCGGCCGGTCTCGGTTTCCGGGGACTCCGCCGGACTCGATGGCTTCGGAGCGGCTTTGGGCTTGTTGAGCTGCATGACGGAGTAGTACGCCTGGGTGACCGACAGTTGCGGCTGGTCTTCCAGGAGGCGTTCCGCCTCCTGGGTCAGGGACTCGTCGTCCATGGCCTTGCGCTTGTAGGAGCGGGCGCTGCGCTGCTGGGCGGGCGACAGTCGTTCGTACGGGGTCGCGCACAATTCGATCAACTGTTCGTTCGACAATCTGGGCATGATGATGTTCCTTTCAGTTCCATGGGTCATTCGTGAATTCGTCGAAACCGGTCGGCTCCGACGGCGCAGGCGGCGCGGGTTGCATAGGCGGCTGGGATGGCGCCTGTCCGCGTTTGAAGCGGGTGATCTGCGCGGTGGCGCGCAGGAGGCTCGGGCCGATGTCGTCCACCACCCATTTCACGCTCCACGCGGTGCTGCCGTCCTGCCGCTGGTACGTTTCGGTTTTGGGATGCACGGTGGCGAGCACCTGATCCCCCTTGGCGAACGAGCAGTTGATATGGTTGGCGAGATCACGCCACGCCTCGCACTGCCAGCTCGTGGGCGTCACGTCGACCGGCTGGCCGTTCGCGTCCTTCTCCCATCCGCTCGACAGGATGCGCAGGTTCACGACCGGCACCCCGTTGCCCGTGGTCCGGTATTCCGGGTCGGCCGCGAGCCGGCCCCTGATGATCGCGATGCTTGGATCCCTAGCCATTCCTATTCCTCCATTTCCTTGATCCACCGGTCCATGGCCTTGCGGCTGACCTTGCGTTTGCCCGGCCGCCCGTCACGGTTCGGCGGTCTGAACGTGTCCAGATCGCCCTGCCTGGACGCGTAGCGCAACGCCACCACGTCCAGCCCGTACACGAGCGCCGCGTCCGGCAGCGTCCACGCCTCGCGGGCCTCCAACGGCACCGGGTTCAGATCCACGCGGAATCCCTCATCAAGCAACGGCATCCGACTCACCTTCCCCTTCGTCCGAATCGGCCATCACGCCGGCCATCAGGCGCAGCGCGGCCGGCAGCAGCAGGATCGTGCCCGCACCCACGAGCACGATCATGGCCAGCAGGTTCCCGATCGGATGAGCGCACCCGTCATGGGTCAGCAGCCAGCCAAGAGCAGCAACGCAAAGAACGCCGAGCCCAGCACCGCAAGCCAGTTCAGTCATGGTTTCCCCGGTCATCGCGGGTCACCTCCTCCTTGAGACAACGGTTGATCTCGCGTTTCATGGCGAGCAGACCGCCCTTGGTGACGCGACGCACGGTATGCCCGTCCAGTGTCACGCTCGCCATATAGGGGTAGCCGCTGGATTCCTCATCCGGCGTGCGATGCACGGTGAAGTCCCGATAATCGTTCCCGCCAAGCGCTGCCATGTCACACCATCCCCTCGTTGCTTATGGCATCCTTTCGCCGGATTAGATTGGGAAGCGCCAGCCAAGCAACCAACCCAACGAAGGGAAGAATGAAATCGCATACGCGCAAAGCAGACAGACCCAAATCTGACAGCCGCATCTCCTCACGAATGATTCGACGCAGTCGATCCTCCTCCGCGCGCTTCGAGAGCCGCGCGCGGAGATCACGGATAAGGTCGTCCTTCATGTCCGGGGAAAGCAGTCTGTCAAATTCCTCCCGAGTCATCACGCCATCACCTTTCGGAGTAGATTTGTTGTCATGATCGATACCTCCGTTTGGATTTCCACCGGCGCAGCCGCGGTGTCCGCGATCGGTGCCATGATTTCTGGTTACTTTGCTTGGCGCACCAAGCGGCAAGTCCCGGTTCCGGATATCAAGGCGGAAATGATTTCCATACCGCCGTCCGGAGTGGAGGCAGGAAAGGAATTCGGCGACCACCATCCCGACGAACCGATCAAAGCGATCGCCGTGATCAAAATCACCAACGTGGGACTTGGTACCGCGTTTGATGTCAAAGCTCGCGTCACTGAGGACGGGTTCGCTCCGTACTGCCAAATCGATTCCGTCGACACGCCTCGGTTGGAAAACGGCGACTCTTTCACACTGAACGTGCCCGTCATGTGCCTGTACGGTTCTGTCCCCACCTGGTCTACCGGCCAGTGGTTCGGGACCATTGGAACGGACCGCGTGAGAATATACGTCACTTGGCGACAGCTGTCCGATCAGCCCAAGATCCATAGATTGCCCGAAGACCTGTCCTCGGTGACCATTCTTTCCGGCCCAAAACGCGAGCGAATCAGCAAGAGCGAGCATATGGGGTGAAATCATTTTCGGCCGCCTCTCCGATACTCGAAGAAACAGATGACCGCCGAAGAAATGCTAATAATCGCTCCCAGAACACTGATACAAACGGCAACCTCCGTCATCACGCCACCTCCATGTACTGTTTGTTGGCCATACGGATCAGCCAGTCGGCGAGCACGCACGCCTCGCTATAAGTCAGGGAGATATATCTCTCGTAGCCGTCGAGGAACCACAGGGTGATCCCTTGACGGTAGACGCTGACGGAGAGACGATGACCGGGATCGGTGGTTACGAGACCGTTGGCGCCCGCCAGGATGAGATTCGCGAACCGCGACGCCTGCCAACCGGTCAGGTGTCGTTGGATGCTGTTCGAGGGATGCTCTGTATCGCGCAGGATCAGGGTCACCCTGCCATCCCTTGTTCTGTCGGGCCGGCACAGGAGCGGACGCGACGTATCCGCCTCATTCCTGAAGTTCACCGTGTTTGCGGCTTGCCAGTAGAACTCGCTGCGAGGCATCATCGCGCCACCGCCTTACTTGGGTTGGATGAGGGCGCCGGCGATTCCGGCGGCATCGTAGAATCGTTCTCATGGGCGATCTGGTTTCCTTCCTGCAATGGACGTGGTCGGGCATCGGCGGTTTCGGTGGATTCGTCGGTCTGCTCGGCGGCTTCTGTGGTGTCGTCGCCTTGTTCCAGACGCGCAAGACGAACAAGATCGCGCAGGACGCGAACGCTCTCGCGGAAAAAGCCAACGACATCTCCGCTGACTCGAAGCGGGTCGCCGAAGACGCCAATCGTCTTGCCGGCAACGCGAACAAGATAAGCACAGACGCGAATTCGATCAGCCAACGGGCGCTGAGCGTTACCGCCGATCAAACGGTCTATAAATGGCGGGTCGAATTCGACGGCGATTCGTCGACCGTCTTCCTGGTCAACGATTGCCCCCATCAGGCAACGGACGTTCATGCTTTCATCCGCCATGAAAACGAGACCGTCATGGACCGGCGGGTCGATCACATACCGGCGTTCGGCGAGGTCCCGTTCGAAAATGAGTTCTTCTCCGAGAAAATCGTCGAAGATCAACGAAGCGTAGACGCCATTAACGCCAGCGGTGGAGGCGTGTACTTCATCGGCAGCGGCAGCTATGCCGTCGATGTCCGCGTTGCTTACACGACCGAACTCGGGAGCCGCCGCAGCGACGAAATCAAGAAGTCCCTGGGCCACGGCAAGCGACATTGAACCACGCCCTGTATTGCTCATAGCACACCTCCTAAGAACTTTCTGGCCTTGTCCGCGTCCACGACACGGACCTTTAAATAGGTGACGCTGCATCTCTCGTTGCAGAACTGGAATTGGATGAGGCCGGTACCGACTCCTCCAAGATCGGAGGCATGAGGCTCGTCTACAAGATCGTCGAACCGACTCACAGCTTCTGCTCCCTCAGGCATATAGGTCAGCACACTCATCTCACGCCTCCATCGGCGAGCGCCGGGGAGTGGAATTGTGGTGGGAGGAGTTCGGATGGTGGTTCTCCGATGGCCTCGGAGAGCGCGAGGATGTCGTCGAGGTCGAAGCCTCGGTAGCCCTTGAGTTTGCTGTTGAGGCTGCTGTAGGGCATGCCGGATTTCTCCGACACGGCCTTCTTGGTCATGCCTTTAGATTTGATCAGATTTTCCAACCTCTGACCCATCCACAACCGTAGTTCTGTAGTGCTCATATGAGGAACGATAATCCATAACTGTCGAACTGTCAATATGAGCGTTTCTCATTTGGAGAATATAGTACCCACTTTGTAGATTGCATTTGAACAGACAAAGAAATATACTGATCACATGAGTAACGAACAAACAACAAGAGGACTGCGGTATGCGCAGCTGGTTGGACTGGAGCTTAAGGCCAGTTTCGCCAGATTGCAGATTTCCCAGACGCAAGTTGCCGACGGCCTAGGGCACTCCAGGTCAGGTTACTCGAAATGGATAAATGCTAAGCCGTCGATGCCGATGGAAACGCTTATCAATACTTGCGAATTCATTGGCGTGAACCCATGCGAGATACTCAACGCCGCCTATCGTCGCCTCATCGAGGAGATGGGAGAAGCCAACGCCGAAAAACATGAGGACATTGACATAGACAGCTGGGCCAACCAAATCAAAGCCGAAGACGGCGCACTGCAAGAAAGGTGAATCACATGGAATTCGAAGAAGCGATCAAGAGCGTCGCGGCCAAGGTCTCGGATCTCAAGGATTCGATCGAGACGGAAGAGGCGACCAAGACGGCGTTTATCATGCCGTTCATCGGCCAGGTGCTCGGTTATGACGTGTTCAACCCCACGGAGGTCGTGCCCGAATTCACCGCCGACGTCGGCGTCAAGAAAGGCGAAAAAGTCGATTACGCTCTCGTCCTCGACGACCAGGTGCAGATCCTCATCGAATGCAAGAAGATCGGGGCGCAGCTTTCCCTCGAAAACGCCAGCCAGCTGTACCGTTACTTCGCCACGACCAAAGCGCGCATCGGCGTGCTTACCAATGGCCAGGTATGGAACTTCTACATGGACATCGACGAGCCCAATCGTATGGATTCCAAACCGTTCCTCGTGCTTGATCTGCTTGACATCGACGAAACCATCCTTACGGAGTTGAAGAAGCTCACCAAACCCGCGTTCGATATCGAATCAATCGCCAACAGCGCTGAAGAACTGAAGTATGTCGGCGCATTGAAGCGCGCGGTATCGGATGAATTCAAGGAGCCCTCGGACGATTTCGTGAAGCTCCTCGCAGCACACGTCTATGACGGTGCTTTCCGGCAAAACGTCATGGATAAATTCAGGCCGCTAGTCGAAAAGGCATTGAAGCGTTTCCTCTCCGATCAAGTGAACGACCGGCTGAAAACCGCACTCGGCGCCGACGATATCAAGATGTCCCCGGCCGGAGAAGACAGTACCGATAGCGAGGCTGCGGAGGATGCTGCCGAAGCCGACGATGACGGGATCGTGACTACAGAGGAAGAGATCGCCGCATACCGCATCATCAAGGCTATCGCTTGCAGCGAAGTAGATCCGGCCCGAATCACAATGCGCGACGCCAAGAACTATTGCGCCGTCTTCCTTGATGACAATAATCGCAAGCCCGTCGCCCGCCTCTTCTTCAACACGAAACAGAAGTACATAGGTCTTTTCGACGAGGACAGGAAATGCGAGCGCCGGCCGATCGACGATCTCAATGGGATTTATGCCTTTGCAGAAGAGATTCGCAGCGAGGTACAACGTATCGAGTCCTGATGTCACATGTATTGCCCGACGGTGGCTGTCGGGCAATACATTGATGTTCCCGAGGAGTCTTTGCGAGTGCCGCTCATTCCGCATCATCCGGCGCAGGCAAGAGTCCTGTTGTTGATGGAATGGATGACGACGAGCGTCGTATCGCCGAAGCGGTCGACATCGCGAAAACCAATCCCATGCAACTCGCCGCATACCGAGACGGACACAAACACGACCCAGACCCGGACGCGAGCGCGTGACCACTCCCCAATCATCCGGCGCTTCGACACGTTTCAGAGAAGGAGGTTTTGAATCATGGACGATTCGGACAACCAGCAGCAGGCCGAGATAATCCTGTACCAGGCGGACGGGCGCAACGTGCCCGTGCAGGTGTCGTATTGGGCGAACACGTTCTGGATGCCCCAGAAGAACATGGCCGAACTGTTCGGAGTGGATGTTCGCACCATCAGCGAACATTTGAAGAACATCTACGAAACGGCGGAACTACAGCCGGATTCAACTATCCGGAATTTCCGGATAGTTCGACAGGAAGGCAACAGGCAAGTCGCAAGGGACATCGCCTTCTACAACCTCGATGCGATCATCGCCGTCGGCTACCGCGTCAACAGCAAGCAGGCCACCCAATTCCGCATCTGGGCCACCAGCGTGCTACGCGAATACGTCGTCAAGGGCTTCGCGCTCAATGACGACATGCTCAAGAACGGGCGACCGTTCGGCCAGGACTACTTCCGAGAGCTCCTCCAGCGCGTACGAGACATCCGCGCCAGCGAGAAACGCTTCTACGTGCAGATCTGCGAGGTGTTCCAGGAAATCTGCACCGACTACGACAAGGACGCGCCCATCGTACGCACCTTCTACAAGAACGTGCAGAACCGGTTCCACTACGCCGTCACCCAGCACACCGCACCCGAGATCATCCACGAGCGAGCCAATGCGGACAAGCCCCACATGGGACTCACCACATGGCGTGACGCACCGGACGGACGTATCCACTCGTCCGACGTGACCATCGCCAAGAACTATCTCAGCGAGGACGAGATCAACAGGCTCAACAGGCTGTCCAGCGGTTTCCTCGACATGATAGAAAGCCGCATCGAGAACATGCAGACAACCACCATGAGCGAATGCCTGCAACTCGTCAACACATACATCCAATTGACCGGAGGACCGCTCATGCCCGACATCGGCAGGGTCACCCGCAAACAGGCCGACGTGAAAGCCAGAGCCGAACTCGCACGATACAACCAGTCAAGCCCCGACCAATTGTCCGACTTCGAGAAGTTCGCCAGAGGATTGGACGGGAAATGACCGGACCGCTGCCATTGTCGCCGCACATGAGCTACGGGCAAATGCGAATGATCCTCTACCAGGTAGCACCGGAACTGACCGTGGGAAGCGCGATCCTGCCCGACGATCTCAACGGAATCTACCGAATGGCCACAGACACCATCGTCATAGACCGGAGCATGACCTACACCAGGAAAAGATGCACTCTCGTACACGAGCTCGTGCACCGCATGTACGGAGACGCGGGATGCGGACACCGCGAGCGCCGGTGTCGGATGACCACCGCCCGGCTCCTCATTGACGAGGATGATTACCGGGTGGCCGAGGCCATGTATGACGGGGATCCGTGGCTCATGGCGGAAGAGCTGAACGTGACGCCTCAGATCGTCATGGATTATCAGGAACGGCTGCATGACAATGCGGTCGTATTTAAGGAAGGAAAAGAATAATGATAATGGATGAGAAGATGCCGACTATGAGCATGGTGGACGCCTCCGCGCTGGGGGATGAAACCACGAAAACGCTGGCAAAGAATGAGAGGGTTAAAGCCGCATACAGAAACAGCGATGGACCTATGTTGGATTGGCGCGTGCTTCTGACTGACAGGAGAATCCTGATCGTGAAAGCCCGGAGTGTGGCGTGGACACGGGAAGTCGGTGAATGGCGTTTAAGTGTTCCTTATGCCAGCATTTCTTCGATCAGGACGCTTGAAGATCATAATGATGCATCGTCTGCGAAACCCGAATTTTCCAATAAAAGAATAGAAATAAGGTTCGAGGGCGAGACGCTTTGCCTGAAGCTCGTCGGAAAGGACGAGCCAACCGCTTTTGAAAGTCAAATCGTCTCACATTGGTGAGCTAACCGGACATGGAATTGCCCTGTTGATGCCATCAACATCAACAGGGCAAGCCGGAAGAGCGGGCACCCGTGTGCCGCGTAACTTCTATATGAGAATCATCCCCCGACCGCTCAACCGCGAGCGTTGGGGTGTTGCTCATGTGAGATTGGTTTTGTTGGTGTTTCGTTTTTTAAAGGACTCTTGCATGTCTTTGTCGGTGAAGGGCTCGCCGATTGTCATGGATGCTTTTTGCATGAATAGCGTGTATTTCATCCAGTGGATACTTCTGACCAGCTTCGCGATCATCATGACAAGTGCGTATATGGAGATTGCGGTGGATATCCCCTGGTGCGACGGCCAGAGGCAGAGAGAGATCAACGGGAGCATCGCCGTGACGGCAGTCCATGCGATGATGCTGACCCAGTTCCGGGACAGTTCGTCGTGATATCGTTCACGTGCGATTTGCATGTAACGCGATTCCGATTGGTAGGACATGGAGCAGATGAATGTCACTGCCGCCATGACGAGACCGGAGAGGGTGGACAGTGCCACGAAGAGATTCTGCGAGATGCTGTCGTCCGGTACCGGTTTCCCGGATGCTATCCAGACGAAGATTGGGATGGCGGGGGCGAGCATGTCGACGCCCGGATGTGCGGCGAATGCATCGCCGAGCGTCGATTTTCTGCTCATGTCATGCTCCCTGCGATATTTCGTATAGATAAGTTTGCTTTTCGGCGCAGACTTTCACGAGGTGATCTATGAGGTTGGTGAATTGCCTTGGCTCGTTTTCGCCGATCACGATGTCCTCCTGCTCCACGACTGGGTGACTGACGAGGTTGAGTTCGAGGAGTTTGCCCGCAAGGTCAGTTCCGCTGACCTGCATTTGCCTGTTCTGCTTTACGGCGAATGCGACCAGATCTCTCACCGTGCCTTTAAGTTTGCGTGCGGCGCTGGGAATGAAGCCGTCTTTCGGTATGGAGACTTTGATCTCCACGTCGAGGTCAGCCCCGATCGCGTCGGCCATGTCACGATAGAATTCGCCGGTCTTGCCACCCTCCTGCGCTGTTGAGTCCAGGTATCGTCTTGTCGTGAATCCGGCGGTGAATGATGATAATTCTTTGAGTTCCCTTTCGAAACGCTCGATGCTGTCCACCGTTACCACGGGTTGTACGTCCCATTCGAATTCTCCTCCGGGAGACCAATAATGGTCAAGCGCTTTTTTCAGCGGTTCGGAGCTTTTACCAGCGGAACCGCTGATCCTTCCGACGAGCGCATAGTCGGGAAAGAACGCGAATGCCGACGATTTGGCCAGATCGCCCCTTCCCCCTGCCAGATAATCGTCCATGTAATCTGTCACACGTTCGTTCTCGCGGTCGATGTATTGCATGAAGGTCGGGTCAAATTGTTCGGATACGCTAAGAACTGGATAATCTTTGTCGAGGATGGCATCATATCTGATACCATCAATGGCCTTCTCCTGCCATTTCATGGAATCAAGGTCGGCGAGTCGGCCCGTCCAGTCCACATCCTCCACGGGCCTGAACGACACAGCCTCACGAGACCTTAAGCGGAGCCAGTAGAAAGCGACTGTGCGCTGTATCGTCTTGGGCATCATGCCTCCCCAACCTCGTTGTTCGCTCGGCCATCTCGATACGGCCTGTTTAGATTCTACCGCCACAGACAAGGAACCGCCCCGGTCGCTCTATACGAGCGTCAGAGCGGTCTTTGCCTTCGAGGGCGCATTGCCAGCTACGGCATCCGGCAGTTATCCTTCCTCCGCGTCCAGGACCTCCGCTTCGATCACGTCGTCGGAGGCGAGCGGGGGTATGGCCCGGTTCATCGCGTCGGCGAGCGCCTGGGTGTTCCAGTGGGTGTAGTGGGCGTTGGTCGTCATGTCGGCGTGTCCGATGAGGGCCATGCGTTCGTCTGGGGCGGCGCCGCTCATGGCGATTTGGGTGGCGGTCCAGTGGCGGGCGTCGTGGATGCGGGTGTAGGGTAGTCCGGCGGTTTCGAGGGCTTTTTTCCAGCGGCGTATTTCGACGGTGCGGCGGATGGGTCTGCCTTGGTTGTTGGTGAAGACGAGTTCGTGGTCGGCGATGTGGTGGTTGCGGATGCGTGTCCAGATGCGGTTCCAGAGGTTTTCGCTGATGGGGACGAATCGTGTGCCGGCGTTGGTTTTGAGGGTGGTGAGCCAGATGTTGCCGGAGAGGTGGCGGGCGTTGAGCCATGCGGGGATGGTGGCGTTGGGGCCGCCTTTGTATTCCTGGAGTTGCTGGCAGACCCGGATGCCGGGGTGGTTGTCTCGTCGTTCGAGTTGGAAGGGCATGATGGCGTAGCGTTCGCCTTCGCGCAGTCCGGAGGCGAACGCGAGTTCGAACATGATGCTCCACATTTCCGCGTCGTCGTCGGCGTCGCCGCGTATGCGTGCGTCGTCGGTGGAGGTTGCGCCGATCATGGCGCGGGGCTGTTCGCGGTCGAGCACCAGCGGCTCGTATTCGGCTTTGCGTGGCAGTTTGACCCTGCGGCAGGGGTTGGCGGCGATGATGCCGTCGTCGATGGCGTTCTCGAGCATGCTCGATAGCAGTCGCAGGTAGTCGCTGACGGTCTTGACCTTGCGGGTGGTCAGCAGGTCGGAGGTCATGCGGCGTAGGTGTTCGGCGGTCAGGTCCGCCAGGCGCACTCCCCCGATATGCCGGCACATGACGCGCATCCAGCTGTATTCGTTGTTCCAGCTGTTCGGCTTGACGCGGGTGACGCGGTCCGCCATCCACCGTTCGGCGTAGTCGGCGACGCGGGGGCCCTTCTGCGAGCGCAGGACGCCGGTTCGCTGGTATTCGAGGATCTTGGCCTTGTGGCGGTCGCGCGTGTCGGATTTGATGCGGCCGGTGGTCTCGATGGGCGGCAAGCGTTTTCCGGTTACGGGGTCGTAGCCTCGTTCGGTGCGGAAGTGCCACACTCCCTTGCCGTCCTGGAATACGGCGCCGGCGCCTTTCGTCCGGCGTGTCGTGGCTGTCGATGCCATACGGGCTCCCTTCGTTCGGGAGTCCACTCTAAGGTTCACTCTATGCGCCTTGCCAACGGTCGTGAATCGTTGGTTTTTGCGGCGTGTCGCGTTTTGCCGAAAATCACCGTCCGAAGCCGTTCGAAGACCCGGAAACCGTTGCGGCGCAACGGTTCCGAGCATCCTAACGGCAAGTCGGCGGGGATAGCTTCATACTATAGCGCCGTCAGCCGCCGCACGCCGATGGCTCAACCGACGTCGGCCATGTCGCACAGCCATCGGCTGCCGATGTAGCGCATCGACAGGTTCACCCAGTGGTGGTCGGCGCCGACGGTCAGGTGCACGGCCGACTCGATGCGTTCGGGCGTGATCATCATCCCGCTGACCATCTGGGGTATCACCGGCAGTCCCAGCTGCCCGCCGGCCTGGTCGGCGTCGCGGCCGATCAGATCCGACATCGTCAGGAGGCGCGCGGAGCACTGCGGCGTGACGAAACGACGCAATTTCGACCGGGGCAGGCGCCCGCGCGTCACGTCCTTGGCCATGCAGGCGATGCGGCACGACTGCCGGGCCAGCATGTGGCACAGTTCCTGGTCCACGACGCCGGCATAGCAATAGGCGATGTGATACGGGATCGGCTGGGTCGACAGCTCGATGAACAGAAAGCCGTCGACGGTCGGCAGCGGGGATCGCGCACGGTAGCGGAACGCGTCGTGGAAGTCGTTTTCCATGATGCAACCTTTTCTCTTCGTGAGAACGCAGGCACCGCCCTTTCCCGGCGGATTCCGTCGTCATCGTCGTTGATGGCACACTTCAAGCTCAACATAAAGAAATGCTCCCGTCAACCGACGGGAGCATTTCTGTGGACATGTGGAAAACAGTGCATAACTGCACGTTTCCGGCGTTCGTCAGCGGCCGTAGGGCGTGACCACCACGCTGCAGCGCTGGAAGTTCTTGACGTCCACGTACCCGGTGGAGGCCATGGCGCGGCGCAGCGCGCCGATGTAGTTCACCTGGCCGTCGGCCTGATGGCTCGGCCCGAACAGGATCTGCTCGAGGGAGCCGACCGTGCCGACATCGGTGCGGTAGCCGCGCGGTAGCGTCTGGTGGCGTGCCTCGGCGCCCCAGTGCTTGCCGCGGCCGGGGGCTTCGGTGG
>OKQJ01000142.1_pt1 | contig 34733 bp, 29 predicted proteins | sample 1614171 | NCBI WGS metagenome assembly OKQJ01 (sample SAMN04436911, study PRJEB24849) | human gut metagenome | biome: human gut; feature: NICU; material: stool | host: Homo sapiens | place: USA: Saint Louis, MO | collected 2012-05-30 | reverse complement strand
CCGAGAACCGGTTTGTTACCCAACCTCTCTCTACGCTGAAACGACTCCACGCGTAGAAGGTGTCCGAGAACCGGTTTGTTACCCAACCTCTCTCTACGCTGAAACGACTCCACGCGTAGAAGGTGTCCGAGAACCGGTTTGTTACCCAACCTCTCTCTACGCTGAAACGACTCCACGCGTAAAAAGTGTCCGAGAACCGGTTTGTTACCCAACCTTTCTCTACGCCAGGTGGGGTTGTGGCGTTGAAAGTGTCCGAGAACCAGCCTGTTACCCAACCGTTTGCTACGCGGTACCGCGGCGCGGCACGCCGATCTGCAGCAGTTTGCCGACCAGCGACGCTCTGTTGACGGCATCATCGTAGTCGAGCCGGATAATGGCGTTGACGCCCCAGGCCAGAAGGCATCGTTCCCGCTGGGTTTGCTGATTGACCACTGCTTTGATCGACCGCCGGTCCGTCATGGCCGGATCCACGTATTTGGTCATGCCGTCGTATTCCGCCACGACGATACGCCCGTCAGGCAATCGCCACATGAAATCGACCCGATACTGGTGGGACGGGTTCTCCGGATCGGCGAATACCTGCTGCAATTCGGGCGCGGCGAATCCCTCTTCGATCATGACGCCGCGGATCAACGACTCGCCCCCATTGTCGCTGCGCGCATCCGTATACGCCAGCAGTCGTTCGACGTCGGTGCAGTCGCGGCGCATGCCGGCGCAGATCGCCATGACCTCGTCGTCGGTGACGGTGGTCATTCTGAATGCCGAATCGAAGATGGCAAGGGCTTTGGTGAATGGCAGCAACAGCCCGCAGTCGACCAGCGTGCGCGCGGCGGAGGTGACCCGCATGCCGTCGACCTTCCACATCGGGATGGACGGCATGTAGACGCGGTGAAGCCTCGTGTTGTGCCGCATGCCGGAACCGTTGACGTCATCGGCGATATAGAGTCCGGGACCATGGATCGACCATGGGTGCTCGAACCGGTGGATGGCCGCCGCGGTGGGGCCGGCAAACACCCAACGCGGATGCATCAGGGTCAGGGTCCGTGCCATATGGAGTGCCTGCTGCGACGGGTCGAGACGGCTCCAGTACCCGGCGTCCGCGAACAGGCCCCGATACGGATTGGCGATCTCGCCGTTGTGCGCGCGGCGAAGCAGCGCTGCATGATCGGCGCTGTTCGGTGCGATGGCGCATCGGTCCGCACGCTGCGCTTCGCCGAGCAGCTCGATGATTCTTCGATGGGGCTTCATGCGGCAACGCTACCGCGGATAATCCGGCCGCAGACGGGAAACCGGCCATGGTGCACGCACGGAGGCACTCTCGGCGTGTTGTGGATAACCGATTGTGGATAAGTGACCGACTTATTCGCCGATCACGTCGGTGACCAGACCGGAGACGATCGTCATGATCAGCGATCCGAGCACCGACCACAGAAATCCGTCGATGATCACGCCGACGCCGAACAGCGACAGGGCGAGCCATGATGCCAGACGCATGAACAGCCAGTTGATCACCAAGGCGATGATGCCGAAACTCAGGATGGAAAACGGCAAGGCCAGAAGATGCACGACAGGCTTGATCGAGGCGTTGATCAACGCCATGAACAGCGCGAACGCGCCGATGCCAAGGATCGGCGGCTCGCCGACCGCCTCCATGCCGGGAAGCACCACCACCATGACGCCGGCCGCGATCGTCAATACCAGCCAACGGGAAAGAAAATGACTCATAACCCCAAGCCTACGCGAGCAACCATGGCGATATGGTGACATAATCATAACCATGATTCTGCATCTGCATCTGGTCCGCCATGGGCAGACCACGTTCAACCGCTACAACCGACTGCAGGGCTGGTGCAACGCGCCACTGACCGAATCCGGGCTCGCCGACGCCGACAAGGCCGGCGCCAAGCTGCGCGGCTTCGACTTCGCCGCGGCTTACTGCTCCGACACATCCCGCGCGCAGATCACCGCCGCGCGCATCCTCGACATCAACGAGGCGGCCGGTCACGCGCGTCCGAAATTGGTGTCCGACATGCACTTCCGCGAGCAGTGCTACGGCTATTTCGAAGGCCAGGACATGTCGATGGCATGGACCGCGGCGGGTGGCCCCCACGGCGCGAAGAGCTACAACGACATCGTCTCCAAGTTCGGGCTCGCCGCCACGCGCGACTTCCTCAAGGAGGCCGACCCGTTCCACGATGCGGAATCCGACGCCGAGTACTGGGAGCGCGTCGAGGGCGCCTTCGCGCTGATCGCCGCGAATCCGGATCTCAAGGACGGCGACGACGTGCTGCAGATCTCCCACGGCAACACGCTGCTGAGCCTGGGGCACCGCTTCGGCGGCAGCGACCTCGACCTGAGCGAGCGGCCGGCCAACGGATCGGTCACCGTGCTCGACTTCGACACGAGCAAGCCCTTCGACCAGGCGATCACCATCGCGTCGTACAACCAGTGACGCACTGGCGGCCCGAAGCCGGATACGGTCTGGGCCGTTCGTTAGGCTGGTGCGGGTACTGTGTGCGGCCCTGCGCCGTGATGCTGAAAAGAGGTTCATGATGGGTGTTGGAGATATCGCCGGCCTGATCGCGGCGATCGCGTTCGCGGTCCTTGCTGGCTTCCTGATCTACCCGCTGATCCGTCTAGGCAAACTGTTCGATCAGATCGCCGACACGGTCAAGCAGTCCGGGGAGCACGCGATCCCGGCGCTTGACGAGGGCGTGACCACCGTCAAGCAAGTGAACAAGTCGCTCGAGGACGTCAACCGGATCTCCGCGGCGGCATCCACCACGGCCAACAACGTCGGCGCGCTCACCGATCTGTACGGTTCGTTCCTTGGCCGTCCGATCATCAAGATCGCCTCGGCCGCGTACGCGCTCAAGAGCACGGCACAGTCGTTTTTCGTGAAGCATAACGACGGACAGTCCGCGAAGGGGGAGTGATGTTCAAACGACTGTTCTGGTTCGGCGTCGGGTTCGCCGCCGGCGTGATCGCCGTGTCCAAGGCGAATGCGTACGTGAAGGCCAATACGCCCGATGCGATGCGCCAGTTCGTGCTTGGTCCCGATCAGGATCACGTGACCATGCGGACCCTCGAAGGCCTGATCAATGAATTCAACGCGACCCGTCGAGCCCGCGAGGCTGAGCTCAACACCACCTATGCCCAGCGCGTGAGCCGCTGATACGCGCGCTGCGTTGTGGAAACCAGCCGATCAGCAATCGCTTTCATAATTCATTTTCGACAACTGTTGCGGGCCGTTGCGCCCGATCATGCAAGGAGTTCAACCATTCATGCGCACTTCAGAAATCGCGAAGCGCTATCTTGACTATTTCGGCAAGCACGATCACCTCGTGGTGTCGTCCGCGTCCCTGATCTCGCCCAACCCGACGACCCTGTTCACCATCGCCGGCATGGTGCCGTTCATCCCGTACCTGCTCGGCGAGCAGACCCCGCCGTACAAGCGCATGGCCTCCAACCAGAAGTGCGTGCGCACGCTCGACATCGACGAGGTCGGCAAGACCACCCGCCACGGCACCTTCTTCCAGATGCTCGGCAACTTCTCCTTCGGCGACTACTTCAAGGAGGAGGCGATCCACTTCGCGTGGGAGCTGCTGACCACCCCGCAGGACAAGGGCGGCTACGGCTTCGACCCGGAGAAGCTGTGGGTCACCACCTACACCGACGATGAAGAGGCCCGCTCGATCTGGAGGAACGAGGGCTTCGACCCCGAGCACATGCAGATCTTCGGCATGGAGGACAACTTCTGGACCACCGGCGGCCCCGGCCCCGGCGGCCCCTGCTCCGAGATCTACGTCGACCGCGGCCCCGAGTACGGCAAGGACGGCGGCCCCGCGGCCGACGAGACCCGATTCATCGAGATCTGGGACCTCGTGTTCGAGAACTACGCGGTCGACAACGTCAAGTCCAAGACCGACATGCACATCGTCGGCGAGCTCGACCAGAAGAACATCGATACCGGCGCCGGCCTCGAGCGTCTCGCCTACCTCATGCAGGGCAAGCAGAACATCTACGAGACCGACGAGGTGTTCCCGGTCATCGAGGCCGCGGAACGGCTGTCCGGCCGCAAGTACGGCGAGGACGCGGCGGCGGACGTCAAGTTCCGCGTCGTGGCCGACCACGTGCGCTCCGCGCTGATGATCATGTCCGACGGCGTGCGCCCGAGCAACGTCGGCCGCGGCTACGTGCTGCGCCGCCTGCTGCGCCGCACCGTGCAGGCGATGCGCGTGCTCGGCGTCACCGATCCGGTGATCCCCGAGCTGCTGCCCGTCTCCAAGGACGCCATGGTCGCCAGCTACCCGGAGCTCGACAAGACCTTCCACGACGTGTCCGAGGCCGCCTACGGCGAGGAGGACGCGTTCCGCCGCACGCTCGAGAACGGCATTCAGATCCTCGACGTGGCCGTGAGCAACGCCAAGAAGACCGGCGACCCGACCGTCTCCGGCGACGACGCGTTCACCCTGCACGACACCTACGGCTTCCCGATCGAGCTGACGCTCGAGATGGCCGCCGATCAGGGCGTGAAGGTCGACGAGGCGAAGTTCCGCGAGCTGATGAGCGAGCAGAAGTCCCGCGCCCGCGCCGACGCCCTGAAGAAGCGCCACAATGTGGATCTGTCCGTGTACGACGACTTCAAGAAGACGCTGGCCGGCCCGATCGACTTCCTCGGCTACACCGACCTGTCCGCGCGCGGCACCGTGCTCGGCATCATGCAGGAGGGCAAGGGCTCCGTCCCCGCCGTCACCGCCCCGGCGACCGTCGAGGTCATCCTCGACCGCACGCCGTTCTACGCGGAGGCCGGCGGCCAGCTCGCCGATCAGGGCGAGATCCTGTCCGACGACGGTGCGGTGCTCGAGGTCGACGACGTGCAGAGGCCGATCAAGGACCTCATCGTCCACCAGTGCCGCCTGACCGAAGGCACGCTGGTCGTCGGCACGCAGGTGAGCGCCAACATCGACGTGGACCGCCGTGGCGCGATCGCCCGTTCGCACACCGCTACGCACATGGTGCACAAGGCGCTGCGCGAAGAGCTCGGCCCGCAGGCCACCCAGCGCGGCTCCGAGGACGCCCCGAACCGCCTGCGCTTCGACTTCCAGTGGTCCAAGGCGCCGACCAAGGGCGTGATGAGCGCCGTCGAGGCGCGCGTCAACGACCGCCTGCGCGACAACCTCTCGGTCACCACGCAGGAGATGAAGTTCGACGACGCGATCGCGCTGGGCGCGATGCACCTGTTCGGCGAGAAGTACGGCGACATCGTGCGCGTGGTCACCATCGGCGAGGACGGCTGGAGCCGCGAGCTGTGCGGCGGCACGCACGTCGACCGCGTCGGCAAGATCGGCGCCGTCAACATCCTGTCCGAGGCCTCCATCGGCTCTGGCGTGCGCCGCGTGGACGCGCTGGTCGGCCAGAGCGCCTACGAGTACGGCGCGCGCGAGCACGCGCTCGTCTCCCAGCTGAGCGACAAGCTCAACGCCCGCCCCGACGAGCTGGCCGAGCGCGTGAACACGCTGCTCGCCAAGCTCAAGGAATCCGATCGCCGTCTGGCGGCCATGTACGAGGACCAGCTGGCCGCGGCCGTGCCGCAGCTGGTGGCCGACACGCGCGAATCCACCGCTCCGGTGAAGACCGCGGTGAAGAACGTCGGTCACTTCGGTTCCTTCGACGCGCTGCGCAAGACCGTGCTCGACGTGCGCGGCCGTCTCGGCGACGACACCCCCGTGGTGGTGGCGCTGGCCGGCGTGTCCGAGGACGACAAGCCGATGGTCGCCGTGGCCACCAACGAGGCCGCGCGCAAGGCCGGCATCAAGGCCGGCGATCTGGTGCGCGGCGCGTCCAAGATGCTCGGCGGCGGTGGCGGCGGCAAGCCGGACTTCGCCCAGGGCGGCGGCGTGGATGCGACCCGCATCGACGCGGCGCTCGAGGCCTTGGCGAACGAGGCGATGAGGGGCTGAGCAGCCGGTGGTATGGCTCGGCATTGATCTGGGTGATGCCAGGGTCGGACTCGCGTTGTCCGACCCTGAGCTCACCTTTGCGCATCCGATAGGCAACATCAGGGTATACGGCGACTCGTTCCAGGCTCTGGACGAGGTCATCGACGTCATCGAGGACGAATCGGTGGACCACGTCGTGGTCGGGTTGCCGCTCATGCTCGACGGCACGGAGGGCAAAAGCGCCAAGAAGGCGCGCCGCTGGGCCGTGAATCTCACGAAACGGATACGGAATCTGATGGATGACGGCGAGTGCCGGATCCCGCAGCTTCCTCAGGTAACATTGGTGGATGAACGGCTGACGACGGTCAGCGCTCACAGACAACTGCAACAGGCGCATGTCTCCGGTCGGAAGCATCGTCCGGTGGTTGACCAGCAGTCGGCGGTGGTGATACTGCAGTCGGCATTGGATGGACGAGAAGACGAGGGAGCGGATCAGTGACTGAGGATATCGAGGATTTTTTCGCCGATAACACCCACTGGGTCGATGATCGCGGCATGGCGTCTTCGGACAAGCCGCCGCTGCCCCCGAAATCACGCGCTGAAATGCGCCGCCGCCGCAGGCGCCGCCAGCAGAAGCGCGTCGCCGTCGCGATCAGCATCGTGGTCATCGTGGCGCTGCTCGCCGTCGGCGGCTTCTTCGGCCTGCGCATGATCAAGGCGTGGCGCGCCGCGAACCGCGCCGACAGCTCGGTGGTGGAGGACTACGCCGGCCCCGGCGACACCGAGGTGTCGTTCACCGTCGACAAGGGCCAGAGCGCCGTCGACGTGGCGAAGAATCTGGTCAAGGCCGACATCGTCAAGTCGGAGGCCGCCTTCACCAGCACCGTGTCCGGCAACGGCGCGGTGCTCTACCCGGGCACCTATACGCTCAAGACGCATATGAAGGCCTCCGACGTGGTCGCCATCCTGTCCGACCAGTCCAAGGCGAGCGGATTCCTCGAGGTGCGCCCCGGCGAACGGCTCAGCGACGTGATCGCCAGCGCGGCCACCCTCAGCGGCATCGATGAAAAGGAGTTCAAGACCGTCGTCGAGGGCGGCGGCTCCGGCATCCTGCCGTCCGAGGCATCGGGCAGTTTCGAAGGCTGGCTCGAACCGGGCACCTATGACGTGCAGAACCGCAGCGTGACCGAGATCATCAAGGGCATGGTCGACGCCCGCATCGCCAAGCTCGACCAGCTGGGCGTGCCGGCCGGCGCCAAGCGCGAGGACATCCTGAAGATCGCGTCCATCGCCGAAGCCGAGGTGAATTCCGAGGAATATTACGGCAAGGTCACCAGGGTCATCGACAACCGTCTCGACCAGGGCATGACCCTGGGTATGGATTCGGCCGTGGCCTATGGCCTGGGCATCAAAGGCACCGATCTGACCAACGACCAGCTGGCCGACGACTCCAATCCGTACAACCTGCGCAAGCACACCGGTCTGCCGCCGACGCCGATCAGCAATCCCGGCGACAGCGCGATCAAGGCCGCGCTCGACCCCGAGCAGGGCGACTGGACGTATTTCTGCACGGTCAACCTCAAGACCGGCGAGACCAAGTTCACCAGCAGCGCCGACGAGTTCGAGCAGTTCGTCGCCGAACTGCGGACGTGGGAGTCGAACAACCCCGACTACTGATCACCCCGGCCGTCGGCGCGACATGGCCGCGTCACGCCAACGACACCAGTTCCGCCACCAGACCCGCGATCACGATCACCGGAGCGAACGGCGCCTTGCCCGCGTACGACGAATCGGATTGCGGGTCGAACCGTATCCACAGCAGCGTCCACGCCACGCCGATCAGCCCCATCGCCAGCCACCATGCGACCACGGCGCCCAGACCGAGCATGCCGACGCCCAGACCGGTCATCAGCGTGCAGGTCACATCCCCGAAACCGAGCGCGCCGGGCCGGATCAGCGCCAGCAGGCATTGCACCGCCGCACTGAGCGCGGCGAACAGCATGGCCTGCGGAAGCGCGAACAGGTTGTTCGCCGCCAGGGCGTAGATCAGGATCGCGACCAGCTGCAGCAGACACCCGACGGCGATCCACGCGCGGGGCACGCGGCGGTGGCGTACGTCTTCGACGCCGACCGCCAGTCCACAGATCAGACCGGGAAGCAACGCAAGGTATGTCATAACCGCTACAATAGCCCGAAGTTGGTTTTTCGAAAGTGAGGAGCACGCATATGTTGCGTTGGCAGACGGCTGGAGAATCGCACGGCGAGGCATTGGTCGCGATGATCGAGGGGCTTCCCGCGGGCGTCGGTGTCACCACGGACGACATCGTCGCGGCGTTGGCGCGCCGCCGCCTCGGCTACGGCCGCGGCGCGCGCATGAAGTTCGAGCAGGACAAGGTCCGTCTGCTCACCGGCGTGCGTCACGGGCTCACGCTCGGCTCGCCGGTCGCCGTGGAGATCGCGAACACCGAATGGCCCAAGTGGGTCGAGGTGATGAGCGCCGATCCGCTCGACCACGAACTTCCCCGTGAGGGGCGCAACGCCCCCCTGAGTCGTCCCCGCCCGGGCCATGCCGATCTGACCGGCATGCGCAAGTACGGCTTCGACGACGCCCGCCCGGTGCTCGAGCGCTCCAGTGCGCGCGAAACCGCGTCGCGCGTGGCTCTGGGCCAGATCGCGGCCCTGTTCCTCGAGCAGACGCTCGGCATCCGCACGGTCGCGCACGTGATCTCGATCGGGGGAGCCGGCGTGGACGATACCGCTGATCGCGTGCTGCCGACCCCCGATGACGTCGCCGCGCTCGACGCCTCGCCGGTGCGCACGCTGGACAAGGACGCCGAGGCGCGCATGATCGCGCGCATCGACGAGATCAAGTCGAACGCCGACACGGTCGGCGGCGTGGTCGAGGTGATCGCCTACGGCGTGCCGGCCGGTCTGGGCACCTACGTGGAGTCGGACCGTCGTCTTGATGCGGCTCTGGCCGGGGCGCTCATGGGCATCCAGGCCATCAAGGGCGTGGAGGTCGGTGACGGTTTCCGCGAGGCGGTGCGCGCCGGCTCTGCGGCGCATGACGAGATGGTGCCGGGCGAGGACGGCCGCATCACGCGCCTGTCGAACCGCGCCGGCGGCATCGAAGGCGGCATGTCCAACGGCGAGCCGATCCGCGTGCGCGCCGCGATGAAGCCGATCCCCTCGATCCCGCGCGCGCTGCGCACGGTCGACGTGGCCAACGGCGACGCGGCGCAGGCCATCAACCAGCGCTCCGATTCGACCGCCGTGCCTGCGGCCTCCGTGGTGGCCGAGGCGATGGTGCGCCTGACGCTGGCCCGCTTCGTGCTGGAGAAATTCGGCGGCGACAGCGTCGACGAGATCCACCGCAACGCCGAGGGCTACCTCGCCTCCTGGCCGGAGCACATGAGATGAGCACTCATCCCGTTGCCGTGATCATCGGCATGATGGGCGCCGGCAAGACCCGGGTCGGCCGCGAGGTCTCGCAGATGATGGGACTGCCGTTCCGGGACGCCGATCTGGAGATCGAGCGCGAGGTCGGCATGCGCATCCCCGACTATTTCGCGCGGTACGGCGAACCCGCGTTCCGCGAGGTCGAGAGCGATTTGATCCGCCGCACGATCGACGGTTTCGGCGGCATCTTCGCGCTCGGCGGCGGTGCCCCGATGACCCCCGCCACGCAGGACGCGCTGGCGGCGTACGTCGCGGACGGGGGGCGTGTGATCTATCTGCAGGCCGACCCGCAGGAGGCCATGGAACGCGCCAACCGCGGCGGCGGCCGCCCGATGCTCGACGGCGGCGACGCGAACGAGCGTTGGATGCGCCTGTACCGGCAGCGCGATCCGGTGTTCGACCGGGTTGCCAACGTGCATGTGCGGACCCATGGTTCCACGCCGCAGATGGCGGCGAGAAAGGTGATGAACATGATCGAGGAGCGTGTCGTCCACGTCGACGTGGTCGCGGCCGACGATTACAACGTGCGCATCGGCGAGGGCGCGATGAACCATCTGCCCGCCGTGCTGGGCGGCAAGCCGGCGCGCATCGCGCTGATCCACACCCAGCCGGTGCAGCGGCATTCCGACCGCGCCCGCGCCCTGCTGCGGCAGGCCGGGTACCAGGTGTCCGACATCGTCATTCCCGATGCGGAGGCCGGCAAGACCATCACCGTGGCGAACGGCATCTGGGAGCGCCTCGGCGACGAGGGCTTCACCCGCTCCGACGCGGTCGTCGGCGTCGGCGGGGGAGCGGCCACTGATCTGGCCGGATTCGTGGCCGCCACATGGATGCGCGGCATCCGCTACGTGAACTGCCCGACCTCGCTGCTGGCGATGGTCGACGCCTCTACCGGCGGCAAGACCGGCATCAACACCAAGGTCGGCAAGAACCTGGTCGGCTCGTTCTATACGCCGGCCGGCGTGCTGGCCGACATGACCACGCTGGGTTCGCTGCCCAACGACATCTTCATCGAGGGGCTCGGCGAGGTCGCCAAATCCGGATTCATCTCCGACCCGGAGATCCTGCGCATCCTCGAGGAGCATGCGGCCGAGCTGCGCGCCTTCGACGGCGCCTCGCTGCTCGGCTCCGATCTTGAGGACGTGGTGGCCGAGCTCATCGAGCGCACGGTGCGTGTCAAGGCCCGGCACGTCTCCGCCGATCTCAAGGAGGCCGGCCTGCGCGAGTTCCTCAACTACGGGCACACCATGGGCCACGCGATCGAGAAGCTCGAGCATTTCCGCTGGCGCCATGGCAATGCGGTGGCCGTCGGCATGGTCTATGCGGCCGAGCTGGCGCACCTGTGCGGTTACATCGACGCCGATCTGGTGGACTACCACCGTTCGCTGCTCGCCTCGCTCGGCCTGCCGACCTCGTGGGACGGCGGCTCGTTCGAGGACGTGCTCGCCCTGATGCACCGCGACAAGAAGGCGCGCGGCAACACGCTGCGCTTCGTGGTGCTCGATTCGATCGGCCACCCGGTGCATTTGGACAACCCGCCGGCCGAGGCCGTCGAGGAGGCCTTCCGCCGCATCCGGCCGGGCCGGTGACGGGCAGGCGGCAGGTCGGCAGGCAATCTTAAGAACCAGTAGCAAGGAGCGTCATCATGACCACCAAAGTCATCGTCGTCAACGGACCGAACCTCGGGCGCCTCGGCGTGCGCCAGCCCGATGTGTACGGGCGGCAGGACCTTGCCGAGCTGCGCCGGCTGTGCACCGCGTGGGGCGCCGAGCTCGGGCTCGACGTGGAGGTGCGCCAGACCGACGACGAGGCCGAGATCATCGGATGGATGCATCAGGCCGTCGACGAGAAGACCCCGGTGGTGATGAACCCGGCCGCCTTCACGCACTATTCGTACGGGTTGGCCGACGCCGCCCACATGATCGGCGACGCGGGGCTGCCGCTGATGGAGGTGCACATCTCCAACCCCTCCGCTCGCGACGAGTTCCGCAAGCGCTCGGTCATCAGCCCGGTCGCCACCGGCACCATCACCGGCCTCGGCTTCTACGGCTACAAGCTCGCCCTGGAAGCCATCGCCCATCTGCTCGCCGCCTGATCCGCTGCTGCTGCGTCTGCCTGCTCCCGGGTTTTACACGCCAGAACCCCTTTTGGCGTGTAAAACCCGGGAGTTGCCGTATGGGACTCCCGATTCTTACACGCTAATGGGGCCGTTCGCGTGTAGAACCCGGGAATAGGCGGGCGGCGGTCCCGGGTTTTACACGCAAAAAGAGGTTTTGGCGTGTAAAAGTAGGGAGTATTCCGTGCTACCACGGTCGGGCGTACTGGGGGATTCCGGCCTGGACCAGCTTGTTCGCCAAAGGCTGGCGTCTGACGGCATCCTCATAATCGAAACGCACTATCGCCGTGACGCCCCATGCCATAAGATCCCGTTCCCGCTGGGTTTGCTGATGTACCACGGATTTGATCGATTGCCGGTCGGTCATCGTCGGATCGACATATTTGCGCAGACCGTCATATTCCGCCACGATGATGCGGCCATCGGGGAACGACCATGTGAAGTCGGCGCGGTACCAGTGGCGCGGATCCCGCGGGTCCGTGAACACGCGCTGCAATGCCGGGACCGGGAACCCCTCCTCGATCATGATTGCCCGGGCAAGGGATTCGCCCCCATTGTCGCTGAGCGGGTTGGCGTATCGCATGATGCGCTCCACCGGCGTGCGGTCGCGGCGGCAACGCAGCGATCCGATTCGCTCCAGCAGATCCAGATGCATGGATAACGCCGAATCGGCGATGGGCAGCGCATGATGGAATGATAGGAAACGCGCGCAGTCCAGCACGGTGCGTGCCGGCGGCGTGACGGCCAGACTCTGCACGATCAGTGCCTGATCGTCCGTCATGTAGATGCGATTGACGCCATATTTGTTGCGGCCGGATTGGGCATGCCTGCTCACGATGAATACGCCGTCCTCGTGAATGGACCACTGATGTTCGAACCCGTGGATGGCCGCCGCGGTCGGTCCGGCGAACACCCATTGCGGATGCCGGCCCGCCAATGACCGGGCGATATGAACGATTCTCTCGCTGGCGACGAGCTGGTTCCAATACTCGGTGCAAACGAACAGGCCCGGGAACGGTTTGGTCATCTCCCCGACCGCGGCGCGTCGGCGCAGCGCGCGATCCTCCGCCGGGCTGGATGGCGCGATGCATCGCCGTCCCCGTCGCGCTTCGGTCGCAAGCCGATTGATGGAATCGTTGGTTCTCATGCCCAGACCATACCGCCTTGAACCATTGCATCGACGGTTTTCCGGGCGTTGTGGACGCAGGGAAGCCCCTTCGGCGTGTTGTGGATAACCCGGCTGGGAAGTTCGGGATGACTGGGACTTGCCTAGCGACAAATAAATAGATGTGGGCGAAAAGTTTGACGCGACGAACTAATGACGGTGGGATATGGATATCAGCGATTCGTGGGATGATATTGATGTGACGTGGAATTACCATCCCGGCCGGGGCCTGTGGATGGTGCTTGAGCGGTAGAAGGAGAACGGGCCATGCGGGGAGCGAAGAAGCTGCCTCCGAGCGAGGACGGGGCAAGCGCTCGGCACCGGGCGCCGCATCACCGGCGGGCGGATACGCCGTCATCCGGCACATCATCCGGCGTGCTATCCGGCGCACCATCCGGCAAGACCGCCTCCGCCGGAGCCCTTGCCGTGCTTCGCGCCGTCATGCCGTGGATCGTGCTGGCGGTCACGTTGCTGGGCGGCATCGGCTATATGGCGGTCACCGCGCCCGGGCACATCCCCGACGTATGGTCGCATGTTTACCGTGTCGACGGCATCCTCAACGGCGATGTGCTCGCCCGCCCGGTGCAGGCGATGAGCCGTCTGCACGGCGGCGACGGCAGCGGCAACGTTGGCGGCCGCGTGGACTGGCAATGGATCGAATACTCCGAGACGCATTATGACGGCTACGATTCCAACGCGGTGCTGGTCGATACCATCACGGCGTCGGACGACGCCGGCGCGGATGTGCCGTACAACAACACTGCCACCAACACTCCCGCCGTCTACCTGCCGCAACTGACGGGATTCGCGGTAGGCAAGGCGTTGGGGCTGGACGCGGGAATCACCTACCATCTCGCGGAGGCGATCATGCTGGTCGTCTACGCGGCCTGCACGGCGGGCGCGGTCGCCCTGTTGCCGCGATGGCGCATTCTGGTCGGTCTGGTCATGCTGTGCCCGCTGGTCACCCATCGCTATTCGTTTGCGATCTCCGCCGATAGCCTGACTCAGGCGTTGGCGTTCCTGCTGTCCTGCATGGTGTTCCGTACGATGTACCGACGGGTTGGAAAGGGCTATTGCGCCGCATTGGCGGGCGTATGCCTGATGCTGGCGATGTGCAAGCTCACCTATGCGCCGTTGATGCTGCTGGCGCTCGCCGTGCCGTGGCTCCAGCGGGACGTTGGCGTATCGCCGTTCGGCGCATCCCCATCCGGTGCGTCCCCGTCCGCCGCCGTCCCGGTCTGGCGCGATCCCCGATTGTGGATCGGCGTGGCCGGCAATGCCGTATCGGCCGCGTGGCTGATGTTCTGGATGTCTGTGACCGGCTGGTTCGTCACCACGCCGATGCTGGTGCCATATGAGGAGATGATCGCGCGCCGCCATGCGTTGCTCGCCGATCCCGCAACCATGATTGCCGTGGTCAAGGCGATCGCGCTGAGCATCGTCACCGGCCGGTCCAACATGGGCAACCGGCCCGATTCCGTGGTGATCCGGTGCTGCTGGATCGCCATCGCCGGCATGGCGATCGTCCTGGCAGCCGCCACCGCACGCCGTGTGCTGCGACCGGTTCATGCGGCGTTCTGGTGGTTCGCGGCGGTGCTGATCGTCGGCATCATGCTGCTGACGTATCTGGCGCTGTGGTTGCAGTATACGCCGACAGAATCCCCGATGATCGACGGCATGCAGCATCGCTACTTCCTGCCGTTGGCCGTGCTGGGCGTGCTGTGCGGCGCCGAGGCCGTCAGCGCGCTTCGCCGTCCGGCCATGCCGCAGCGCAGCCCGGCACCCGCACGCTGACAGACCGTTGCGGCAGGCGCCTTCGCTGTTGCGGAATACCGTTATCGGTAACACGCCGAGTCATATGCGAATGATAGAGTGAAATTCCATGGTTAGAAGAACACATGGCAATGCTCAAGAACACGTCACCAAACATATTTTCGTCACCGGCGGCGTTGTCTCCTCACTCGGTAAGGGCCTGACCGCATCCTCACTTGGCCGCTTGCTGCGCAGCCGTGGCATCCACGTCCTGCAGCAGAAACTCGATCCGTACATCAACGTCGACCCGGGCACGATGAACCCGTTCCAGCACGGCGAGGTCTACGTGACCGAGGACGGCGCCGAAACCGATCTCGACATCGGCCACTACGAGCGCTTCCTCGATGTCTTCCTGAGCCAGAAGGCCAACGTCACCACCGGCCAGATCTACCAGGAGGTGCTGCGCAAGGAGCGCGCCGGCGAATACCTCGGCCAGTGCGTGCAGGTCATCCCGCACATCACCAACGAGATCAAGTCGCGCATGCGCGCCCAGGCGTCCGACGACGTCGACGTGATCATCACCGAGATCGGCGGCACGGTCGGCGACATCGAGTCCCAGCCGTTCCTTGAGGCCGCGCGCGAGGTGCGCCGCGACCTCGGCCCGGAGAACTGCATGTTCGTGCACGTCTCGCTGGTGCCGTACATCTCCGCCGCCCACGAGCTCAAGACCAAGCCGACCCAGCACTCCGTGATGATGCTGCGCCAGCTCGGCATTTCACCCGACGCGCTCGTGCTGCGCTCCGACCGCCCGCTCAACCAGTCCATCAAGGACAAGATCTCGCTCATGTGCGACGTCGACGCGGAGGGCGTGGTCAACTGCGTGGACGCGCCGAGCATCTACGATGTGCCGAAGATCCTGTTCGACGAGGGCCTCGACGCCTACGTGGTGCGCGAGCTCGGTCTGCCGTTCCACGACGTCGATTGGGACGAGTGGGCCGATCTGCTGGAGCGCGTGCACCACCCCAAGCACGAGGTCAACATCGCGATCGTCGGCAAGTACATCGACCTGCCGGACGCCTATCTGTCCGTCACCGAGGCCATCAAGGCCGGCGGCTTCGCCAACTGGGCGAAGGCCAACGTCAAGTGGGTCGCGGCCGACAAGTGCGAGACGCAGGAAGGCGCTGCCGCCGCGCTCGACCAGGTCGACGGCATCGTGATCCCCGGCGGCTTCGGCATCCGCGGCATCGACGGCAAGATCGGCGCCCTGAAGTTCGCCCGCGAGAACAAGCTGCCGGCCCTTGGCCTGTGCCTCGGTCTGCAGTCCATGGTCATCGAGTACTCGCGCGACGTGCTTGGCATCGAGGACGCGAATTCCTCCGAGTTCGAGCCCGACTGCGCCAACCCGGTCATCGCCACGATGGAGGAGCAGAAGGACATCGTCGCCGGCCACGGCGATATGGGCCACACCATGCGCCTCGGCTCCTACCCGGCCGAACTCGAGGAGGGTTCGATCGTCGCCGAGCTGTACGGCACCACGCATGTCACCGAGCGCCATCGCCACCGTTACGAGGTGAACGTGGCCTACAAGGACCGCCTGCGCGAGGCCGGTCTGCGCATTTCCGGCCAGAGCCCGGACGGCGAGCTTACCGAGTTCGTCGAGCTGCCGCGCGAGGTGCATCCGTTCTACGTGGCCACGCAGGCCCACCCGGAGTTCAAGTCCCGCCCGACCAAGCCGCACCCGCTGTTCGCCGGTCTGGTCAAGGCCGCGCTGGATCACCAGCAGGCCCGCTGACGCGGCCTTGAGGGGCTGATCGCAGGAGCTGAACGCATATGCACAAGGGGGCGCACCGACCGATGTCGGTGCGCCCCCTTGCATATCCGATCCGCGTCGCCCCGCTCGTTCGGCGGCTAGTGGTCCATCTCGCAAATGGTTGAGTGGTTGATCCTCCCGCTGGCGGGAGGTGGCGCGTAGCGTCGGAGGGTGGTTGGACGCTTGACGTCACAATGGTTTCGACCACCCCCAGTCGGCTACGCCGACAGCCCCCGCTAGCGGGGGCACGAACCATTTCATTATTTACGAGATAGGCTATTAGGTTCAACGTGGCTTGCGTCCCGCCGCTACGCCGCCCCGCCCAGCGCCATGCCGATGCCGTGCAGCGCCACGATGTGCGCGGGGTAGAACGCATAGAAGAACCACTTCACGCCCGGGCCCCGCCGGCGATTGTACAGCAGCATAAGCGGCAGCGCGAACACCATCATCCACTGGTAATTCACCGTCAGCGCGGAGCCTCCCACGCTCATGAAGTCGATGCTCAGCAGCCTGAGGACCTTGTCCATCAGGAAGATTCCCTGGACGCCGAACGCCAGATTCGCATGGTGTTCGAGCCCGAGGACCACGCGCGCCCCGATCGGCGACAACGCCAGCGCGAACAGCAGATTGAGCCCGAGGTACACGGCGGACAGCCTGATCCGGTTCTCGCGCACCGCCCACATCGACACGCCCAGCACCACGTCGGGGCGGGTGCGCGAGTCGACGCACCGATCCACCGCCTTGTCGCCGGAGCGTACGGCCCAGACCACCGCCATGCCGTGCTCCGCGCGCCAGCCGTTCGCCAAGGCGTGCAACGCCGCCAACGTCAACGGGTCGTCGTCGACCAGACCCAGGCGCATATACCGTGACGCATTCATGGGAAATCACTTCTCTCGGTGGCGCCCCTCCGTTGGAGCGCTCCTTGCACCCCATGATAGGGGAGATCGACCCCCGACCGGCCGGCGGGGCGCCGGCAAGTGTGAATTGAATCACATACGCCTCCGGGTGACCGAGCGGCCCCGATTCGAGGATGTTCATGGCCATGTAGCATAATAGACCTTGTTGTATCAAAGACGACGGCCCCGATGGAGCCGTCGTCGGAACGAGAGAATGCACGAGAGCTTGTATGAGTGAACGTAACGAGCAATTCAGGGGCACGTTCGACGCGAGCGCGTCACGGCCCGTGTCGGGTGGATTCGCGGACGGCGAGGCCACCGCGGTGTTCAGCCCGCTGGACATGGACGCCTTCGCGGTGCCCGAGGAGACGGGCGCGCGCAAGCGCCGTCTGGTCTGGCCGTGGATCGTCGTCGGCATCGTCGCCCTGCTCGCCGCCTGCGCCGGCGGCGGCTTCTGGTTCTTCCAGTCGCACGCGCTGCCCGGCGTCACGCTGTGGGGGCATTCGGTGACCGGCAAGACCTACGACCAGATCGTCTCCACCATCAACGATTCCGTGTCGGGCACCAAGGTGCCGGTCTCCTACAACGGCAAAACCGTCGACGTCACGCTCGACGACCTCGGCCTGAGCGTCGACGCCAGCACCATCGCCAACGAGGCGTCGAACGCCAAGCGCGACGGCGCATGGTGGCAGCGCTACGCCTTCTGGGTCAAGCATGACGTCACCACCGAGCCGGCCAACCCGAAGGCCGCGGACTCGTCGAAGCTCAGCCAGAAGCTGTCCATCGACGAGGTCGCGCCCGTCGACGCCGCGGTGCAGCTCAACGCCGACCAGAACGGCTTCGACGTGGTCGCCGGCCAGCAGGGGCAGGGCGCGGACGCCGAGCCCGTCGCCAAGGCGGCCGTCGCGCGTATCGAGTCGCTGGGCACGAGCCCGGCGTCCACCGTGACCGTCGAGCTGCAGGCGACCGATCCGGCCGTGACCGACGACATCGCCAATCAGGCGAAGGCCACGCTGGACTCGCTGGCGCAGAATCCGGTCACCATCAAGATCGGCGACCACCAGATCGCGGCGATCGACGCCCCCGCGCTGGCCGCCTCGACGACCATCAACGCGAACGAGAACGCCAAGCTCTCCGGCAACGAGACCCGCAACGGCTATGTCGTGTTCGACGCCGACAAGCTGCAGCAGTACTACGACAACACGATCAAGGCCAATCTGTCCACCGGCCGCGAGGACCGCGAGGTGATCGTCAACGGCGTCGGCGACGAGCTGCAGGTCATCAAGGAGGGCCATGACGGCGTGACCGTGGCCGCGGGGGCCGACGCGAACGTCGGCAAGGACGTGGTCGAGGCTCTGGCCAAGGGCAGCGGCTCGGTGAGCGTGGAAGGCACCGTCGACCCGATGCAGACCAAGTCCACCAAGCGGAACGTGGTCATCGACCTGTCCGACCACACCGTGACCGCCTACGAGAACGACAAGGCCATCATGACCTTCAACGCGGGCATCGGCCGCGGCAACGATCCCAAGACCGGCGAATGCACGGGCGACCTGTGCACGCCGACCTATTGCGATCCGAACGTCTACGACAACTGCACGCCGAACGGCGACTTCAAGATCTGGCTCAAGTACCTGAGCCAGGACATGACCGGCAACCTGACGCTGAGCGACGGCAGCAACGAGAGCTGGGACGCGAAGAACGTCGGCTTCGTCAACTACTTCTCGAAGACCGGCTGCGCGATCCACCGCATCACCACGACCATGAACAACTCGCAGCTGGTCGGCGGCGGCGGGGCGTCCTCCCACGGATGCGTCGGCATCGGCTGGGACGTCGCGCAGCAGTTCTACAACTGGTGCCTGATGGGCACCACCGTGCACGTGCAGCCCTAGGCCGGGCGCGCACGCACCCGCGCATCGCATTCGCAGAGGGACCCCGTCATGCAGACGGGGTCCCTCTGCTTGTGTTCGCCGGTCCGCCCGTTCAGGCGCCGGCGGACCGGAACGGGGGAGGCTCTCAGGTGTGGGGTATGTCATATCAGCGCATAGCCAATATGCAGTGTCGGGGTTAGTGTTTGGCCTAGAGTTCTGTTAGGTTTGCGTAAGAACGTTCAATTGATTGGAGGCAGCGTACGGTGAGCGAAAACCAAGCGCCAAATGCCGCGGCTGACGTGGAGATGAGCCAGTACGTGGCTGATCGTGCCCGCGTCAACGAGGAGAAAATCAAACAGGATGACGAGATCATCCAGCAGTTCGGCGACTACAGCTACGGATGGCACGATTCCGATGCCGCCGGCGAGGCGGCGAAGCGAGGCATCGACGAGAACGTCGTGCGCTCCATCAGCGCCGACAAGGGCGAGCCGCAGTGGATGCTCGACATGCGCCTGCGCGGGTTCAAGGCGTTCCTGGACAAGCCGATGCCCGATTGGGGCGTGGACCTCAGCGGCTTCAACGCCGACGACTTCAAATACTACGTCAAGCCGATCGAGAAGCAGGCCAAGACGTGGGAGGAACTGCCCGACGACATCCGCAACACCTATGACCGCCTGGGCATCCCCGAGGCGGAGAAGAGCCGCCTCGTCTCCGGCGTGGCCGCCCAGTACGAGTCCGAGGTCATCTACAACTCCATCCAGAAGGATCTCGCCGATCAGGGCGTGATCTTCGTCGACACCGACACCGCCGTGCGCGAATACCCCGATCTGGTGCGCAAGTACTTCGGCACCGTCGTCTCCCCGGAGGACAACAAGTTCGGCGCGCTCAACACCGCCGCGTGGTCCGGCGGCTCGTTCGTGTACGTGCCGAAGGGCGTGCACGTCGACATCCCGCTGCAGGCCTACTTCCGCATCAACACGCCGGCCATGGGCCAGTTCGAGCGCACGCTGATCATCGCGGACGAGGGCTCCTACGTGCACTACGTCGAGGGCTGCACCGCCCCGATCTGGTCCGAGGACTCGCTGCACGCGGCCATCGTCGAGATCATCGTCGAGAAGCACGCCCGCGTGCGCTACACCACCGTGCAGAACTGGTCGAACAACGTGTACAACCTCGTCACCCAGCGCGCCTACGTGCGCGAGGGCGGCACGATGGAATGGGTCGACGGCAACATCGGGTCCAAGGCCACGATGAAGTACCCGGCCTGCATCCTCGCCGAGCCGTACGCCACCGCGTCGACCATGTCCCTCGGCTTCGCCGGCAAGGGCCAGTACCAGGACACCGGCGCGAAGATGATCCATCTCGCCCCGCACACCAGCTCCACGATCGTCGCCAAGTCGATCTCGCGCGGCGGCGGGCGCTCCGCGTACCGCGGCCTGGTCAAGATCGTCGACGGCGCCGAAGGCTCTTCGAACTCCACCGTGTGCGACGCGCTGCTCGTCGACGACTTCAGCCGCTCCGACACGTACCCGCATGTGGACGTGCGTGAGGATGACGTCACCATGGCGCACGAGGCCACCGTCTCCAAGGTCTCCGAGGACCAGCTCTTCTACCTGATGAGCCGCGGCCTCGAGGAGAAGGAGGCCATGGGCATGATCGTGCGCGGCTTCGTCGAGCCGATCAGCCGCGAGCTGCCGATGGAGTACGCGCTCGAACTGAACCGTTTGGTCGAACTGCAGATGGAAGGATCGGTGGGCTGATTCCCATGGCATCGAACGAAACTGAACTCAATATCCCCGTCGCGGACCCGAACGATCCGTACGCGATCCCTGCGGCCATGCCGTCGAGCGCCGACCGCGCGCCGCGTTCCTTCGAGGTCTCCGCGTTCCCGCAGCCCGACCGCAAGCAGGAGGAGTGGCGCTATACGCCGCTCGAGCGCATCGAGGAATTCTTCGACGTGTTCAAGCCGAGCGGCGAGACCGCGATCGTGGTCTCCAACGTCGACGGCACGCCCGTCGACCCGGAGCGGGTGGCCGTCAGCCAGAAGCGGCTCGGCGAAGGCGGATCGGGTACCGTGTCCAAGCCGAACGACCGCGTCTCGGCCGTCGAATGGAACTCCGGCCACACCGCCACCATCGTCGAACTGAACGGCGAGCTGGACCAGCCCGTGCTGATCCGCGTGGTCGGCGGAGGCATGGACCTCGACGCCCTCCATCTGGTGATCATCGCCGACGACGGCACGCACGCCGACGTGGTCGTCGAGCACAACGGCAAGGCGCGTCTGGCCGAAGGCGTGGAGATCACCACCGGCCGGGACTCGCACGTCTCCGCCACGTTCGTCCAGGAATGGGACAAGGAATCCAAGCACGTCGGCAACCACCGCATCCACGTCGGCGAGGGCGCATCCCTGCGCCACTCCGTCGTCACGCTCAGCGGCAGCATCGTGCGCATCCGCATGGACCAGGACTTCGGCGGCCCGCAGGGCAATCTCAACATGCTCGGCATCTACTTCGTGGATCCGGGCGAGCACATCGAGCATCGCACGATGGTGGTGCACAACCACCCCGAATGCAAGTCCAGGGTGGTCTACAAGGGCGCGCTCGACGGCAAGGACGCGCACTCCACATGGGTCGGCAACGCGCTGATCGAGCCGACCGCCCCCGGCACCGACTCCTACGAGCTCAACCGCAATCTGGTGCTGACCCCGGGCGCGATCGCCGATTCCGAACCGAATCTGGAGATCGAGAACGGCAACATCATCGGCGCCGGCCACGCCAGCTCCGTCGGACGATTCGACGACGAGGAGCTGTTCTACCTGCAGTCCCGCGGCATCCCCGAGACCGAGGCGCGCAAGCTCGTGGTGCGCGGCTTCTTCGGCGAGCTCGTCGAGGAGATCGGCGTGCCGGCCATCGCGCAGCACCTCATGGACGTGATCGACCGCCGTCTGGCCCGTGGCGAGGACGCGGCCATGCAGGCGGTTCTGGAAGACAAGTAAACGCAAACGAGAATAATTCGAGGAGAATCCATGTCCACTCTGGAAATCAAGGACCTTTACGCCTCGGTCGAAACCAAGGAGGGTCGCAAGCAGATCCTCAAGGGCGTGAACCTGACCGTCAACTCCGGCGAGACGCACGCCATCATGGGCCCCAACGGCTCCGGCAAGTCCACGCTCGCCTACACGCTGGCCGGGCACCCCAAGTACGAGGTCGATTCGGGCGAAGTGCTGCTCGACGGCGTCGACATCCTCAAGCAGACCCCCGACGAGCGCGCCAAGGAGGGCCTGTTCCTCGCCATGCAGTACCCGGTCGAGGTGCCGGGCGTGTCGATGACCAACTTCCTGCGCACCGCGAAGACGGAGGTCGACGGCAAGGCGCCGGCCATCCGCACGTGGACCAAGGAGCTGTCCGAGGCGATGAAGCGTCTGCGCATGGACCCGAAGTTCGCGACCCGCTCCGTCAACGAGGGCTTCTCCGGCGGCGAGAAGAAGCGCGCCGAGGTGCTGCAGCTCGAGCTGCTCAAGCCCAAGTTCGCGATCCTCGACGAGACCGACTCCGGCCTTGACGTCGACGCGCTGCGCATCGTCTCCGAAGGCGTGAACCGCGCCAAGGAGGCCAACGATTTCGGCATCCTCATGGTCACGCACTACACGCGCATCCTCAAGTACATCAAGCCGGACATCGTGCACGTCTTCGCCGACGGCCACTTCGTCAAGACCGGCGGCCCGGAGCTGGCCGACGAGCTGGAGGAGAACGGCTACGACCAGTACCTGCCCGAAGGGTCCGATTCCGAGTCGGCGCTGGCCTGAGCGCGCTCTGCCACGGCAGGGACCGGTCAAGTCGGTCAGGTCAAGTCAGTCCGGTCAAGTCAATCAAGAGGGGAATATGACGGATTTCAAGGCGATTCGGGCGCAGTTCCCGATTCTGGATCAGCAGATACACGGGCATCCGCTCGTGTATCTGGACTCCGCGGCGACCTCGCAGAAGCCGCAGTGCGTGATCGATGCGGAAGCCGAGTTCTACCGCACGATCAACGCCGGCGTGCACCGTGGGGCGCATGAGCTGGCGGCGCGCTCGACCACGGCTTTCGAGGAGGCGCGCGCCAAGGTTGCGAGACTGGTCGGCGCCAACGCCGCGGAAGGCGAGGAGGAGATCGTGGTGACCGCCGGTGCGACCGCCGGCCTGAACCTGCTCGCCACCGCCTTCGGCAATGCGAGCCTCGGCCGCGGGGGAGAGGCCGCCAAGCGCTTCGCGCTGAAGCCCGGCGACGAGATCGTGGTCTCCAAGGCCGAGCACCATTCGGTGCTGCTGCCGTTCCAGGAGCTGGCGTACCGCACCGGGGCCACGCTCAAGTGGTTCGACCTGACCGAGGACGGGCGCATCCGCTCCGACACCGCCGGCGAGGTGATCACCGAGCGCACCAAGGTCGTGGCGATCACGCATGTGGGCAACACCACCGGCGCGATCACCGACATCGCCCCGATCGTGCGCCGCGCGCACGAGGTCGGCGCCGTGTTCGTGCTCGACGCCTGTCAGTCGGTGCCCCATCTGGCCGTCGACTTCCACGCGCTGGATGTGGACTTCGCGGCCTGGAGCGCGCACAAGATGTACGGCCCGACCGGCGTCGGGTTCCTGTACGGCAAGCGCGAGATGCTGGAGGCCCTGCCGCCGGCGAACTTCGGCGGTTCTATGGTCGAGCTGGCGCGGATGGACCAGCCGGCCCAGTACATGGAGCCTCCGGCGCGCTTCGAGGCCGGCACGCAGCCGGTCGCGCAGGTCGTGGCGGCCGGGGTCGCCGCCGAGTGGATGATGGGCGTCGGCATGGCGAACATCGAGGCCCACGAGCGCACGATCGCCGCGGAGCTGCTCAAGCTCGGCGACATCGACGGCGTGCGCATCCTCGGACCGCGCGAGAACGTGAACCGCATCGGCACCGTCGCCTTCGACGTGGCCGGCGTGCACCCGCACGACGTCGGCCAGTTCATCGACGCGCAGGGCATCGCCATCCGCGTCGGTCACCATTGCGCCCAGCCGGTGCACCGCCACTTTGGCCTGTACGCCTCCAACCGCGCGTCGAGCGGCGTGTACAACAGCGTCGACGATGCGCGCGCGCTGGTCGAGGCCGTGGCCAAGGTGAGGCCGTTCTTCAAGGCGTGATGCGTGATCCCGCTTCGGAGCGGGATGTGGCACGGTACGCCGCGGCGGCTCGGGCGGTGGCATCTTGGGCTGCGGTGTTTTGAGCGGTCCCCGGCGTACCATATTGCACATATTCGTATGTTGCGCACATTGCAGTTGTGTGCATTCATCCACCGCACGCAGACGGAGGGGAAAGGTGAGCATGAGTGATTTTGGCATAAGCGGCGACGGCCTCGAGCAGATGTATCAGGAGGTGATTCTCGAAGCCGCCCGCGATCCGCACGGCAAGGAGACCTTCGCCCCTGATCTGGCTTCGGAGCAGGCCTCCGGAGCCGGTGAGAGCACGATGCGCGCCAGCCACGAGTACTGCACGCCGGGCGAATCCCACCAGTTCAACCCGACCTGCGGCGACGAGGCCACCGTGCATGCCGAAGTGTCCGATGCCGAGCCGCATCGCATCGAGCGGCTGGTGTGGGACGGCCACGGCTGTTCGATCTCGCAGGCCAGCCTGTCGGTGATGGTTGATCTGGTCGCCGGCAGGACCGTCGACGAGGCGATGGATCTGTTCCGCGACTTCCACGAGCTCATGGAATCGCGCGGCGCCGGTCTGAACGACGACGCCAAGGAGGAACAGCTGGGCGACGCCGTGGTGTTCCAGGGCGTGTCCAAATACCCGATGCGCATCAAATGCGCGCTGCTCGGCTGGGAGGGCATGCGCGACGCCGTGGCCAAGGCCTTGGCCGCGAAGCCGCAGCGGTAAGCAGCAGCAACTTTGGCTCCCCTCTCTGAGGGGAGCTGTCGGCGCGGCCGACTGAGGGGAGGAAACGCATCGGTCTTACATCAGTCGTCTGCGAGAATGCTCACCTCAGTCACTTCGTGACAGCTCCCCTCAGCGAGGGGAGCCGGAAACACCGACAACCTATAACGTAGGACACCACCAACCCACCCACAACGTTTGGAGAGATATGAGTGACAATCTGGTTCCCGAGCCCGAATCCTCGGTGTTCGATACCGTGAACAAGGTGCTGGGCGACGAGGAGGCCGCTCGCCGCGTGATGGCGAACCCGAATCTGGTCGCCGTCGCCAACGGGCCTTCCGACCAGCACGCGCACGGCGACGGCGCATGTGCATGCGGCGGTCATGGCGATGGCCAATGCTGCCAGTCCGGCGAGGACGACATCCCGCTCAAGGCGGTCGACGATATCGGCCGTGCCACCGCAGCCGACGTCAAGGAGGCCCTGCACCAGGTCATCGACCCGGAGCTCGGCATCGACGTCATCGATCTGGGCCTGGTCTACGGCATCGAGATCGACGAGCTGGGCCGTGCGATCATCACGATGACCCTGACCACACCGGCCTGCCCGCTCACCGACCTCATCGAGGACGAGTGCGCGAGCACGCTCGCCGGTCTGGTCGAGGAATTCCGCATCGACTGGACGTGGCAGCCCCGCTGGACGACGGACAAGATCACGCCGGAAGGCCGCGAGCAGCTCGCCGCGCTGGGATTCAACTTCGACAACATGCCAAAGTACTGAGCGCATTCGGTATCAAGGCTCCCTCAGGGGAGCCTTTTTGTTATGGGTTTCTGTTACATGATTTCCGTCATGCCGGAATGAGCCTCTTCCCGCCAATAGATGGTGCCTCAGCTATAGATCCACGACGCGGTATTACTTCCACCGCGTGGTTTGGTGTTTTAGGGTTTTCGCGTCATTCCAACGTTTTTGCTTGCTGCGTGGTGGATGGTTTACCGCGCGGTGGAAGTAATACCGCGTCGTGGATGGTTTACCGCGTGGTGGAGGGGTTGACGGGTGGCGGGTTCCGCGCTGTGGAGGTACTATCGCACGGGGAAGTGCTATCACGCGATGGAAGAACGTGCCGCAACAATAACTTACCGCCATAAATAACTTACCGCCATACATGATTGAGGGGAGCACGGGCGGTACCCATGCTCCCCTCAATGAAGTGCATATGCACGGCTAAAAAATCAGTCGTCCACGACGGTGCCCTTCGGCACCACGGTGATGCCGTCCGGCGTGACCGTGAAGCCACGGGCCAGATCGTGCTCGGTGTCGATGCCGACGGTCGAGTTTTCGGTCAGCACGACGTTCTTGTCGAGGATCGCCTTGTAGACGCGCGCGCGGCGGTTGATCGTCACGCCGTCGAACAGGATGGAGTCGACGACCTGCGCCCACGAGTGGATGTGCACATTCGGCGAGAGCACGGAGTGGTGCACCTCGCCGCCGGAGACGATCACGCCGGGGGAAACGATCGAATCGGTCGCGTGGCCGAGGCGGTCGCGGCCGGCATGCACGAACTTGGCGGGCGGCAGCGTGCCGGAGTTCGTGTAGATCGGCCAAGCCTGGTTGTACAGGTTGAACTCGGGCACATAGGCGATCAGGTCCATGTGCGCATCGTAGAACTGCTTGAGCGTACCGACGTCGCGCCAGTAGGCGTGATCGGTCGGCGTGGCGCCGGGGATCACGTTCGAGTTGAAGTCGTAGACGCCGGCCTCGCCGCGGGAGGCGAAGTAGGGGGCGATGTCGCCGCCCATGTCGTGCTTGGTGTCCTCGGCCTTCTCGTCCTTGGCCAGCGCGTCGAACAGGGCGTCCGTGTTGGCCACGTAGTTGCCCATCGAGGCGAGGAAGGAGTTCGGATCGTCGGGCAGACCGGCCGCGTGCTCGGGCTTCTCCTGGAACTCGCGGATCTGGTTGGGGTGCTCCGGGTCCACGTCGATCACGCCGAACTGGTTCGACTGGCTGATCGGCTGGCGGATGCCGGCCACCGTGAACTCGGCGCCGGAGGCGATGTGCTGCTCGACCATCTGGCCGAAGTCCATGCGGTAGACGTGGTCGGCGCCGACGATGACCACGATGTCGGGCTGCACGTCCTCGATGATGTTGATCGTCTGGTATATCGCGTCGGCGGAGCCGAGGTACCAGTGCTTGCCGAGGCGCTGCTGCGCGGGGACCGGGGAGACGTAGTTGCCCAGCAGCGAGGAGAAGCGCCACATCTGCGAGATGTGGCGGTCCAGCGAGTGGGACTTGTACTGGGTCAGCACGATGATGTGGCGGTAATCGGAATTCACCAGATTACTCAACGGGAAATCGATCAGGCGGAATACTCCGCCGAACGGGACGGCGGGCTTCGCTCGATCGCGGGTCAACGGCATCAGGCGCGTTCCCTCACCGCCCGCTAGGACGATGGACAGAATCTTCTGCTTGTTCTTCGCCATGGATGCTCCTCTCTATGGTCACCAACAGCGTCTTGCGACACCGATACTTCCTGCGCCCCACGCATCCTTGCGTAGTTCGACACTACCTAATATTTGCACAAATTCGGCGACACGCAAGGCAGCGCGTGGGCGAGTCGGAAGTTTTACGATGACCGTTCGATGACCGCTCAGTGAAGTCTGGTTGAATAGAACGCCACGGCGCTCGATGCGGCGACATTGAGCGAATCGACGCCGTGGCTCATCGGGATCTTCACCGTCAGATCGGCGTTCGCGATCGTGTGGCGGCTCAGCCCGTCGCCCTCGGTGCCGAAGATCAGCGCCAGCTTGTCGATGTGATCGGGCTCGTCCTGCGCGCTGCCCAGGCGGCGGACCAGCTCCTTGGAGCAGAAGGTGGCCACGTCGTCGGCATAGGTGCCCGCTCCGAAGCCGGCGTCATAGCCCAGCTCCTTGGCCAGGGCATGGGTGATGCGGGCGCCACCGCAGCAGAAGATGTACTTGTCGCGGACACCCTCGGCCTCGGCCAGCTCGATGAGCTCGGTCAGGTTCTGGATGTGCACATCCTTCTGGGTGACGGTCTGGGAGACCAGCAGCACGTCGGCGTTGACCTCGGCGGCTTTGCGCAGGAACTCCTCGTTGGGCACCTGGGAGCCCAGGTTGTACGCCTCGATCATGTCGTAGCGCTCCAGGCCGTAGTGGCCGGCGAAGCCCTTGCGGTTCATGATGGCATCGATGCCTACAGTGTGGGCGTCAGTGCCGGTGGAGGCGCCGATGACCACCATCTTGCGGCCCAGGCGCTCCTTGAGGAACTCGTCGTTCTCGTGCATGTCCATGGTCTCGTCGGTGACGGTCTGCACCACGATCTCATTGTAGTTGATGGAGTGGGTCAGGGAGCCGTAGACCACGTAGAAGGTGAAGTTCTCGTCCAGCTTCTGGCGCAGGGCCACGTTGGGGTCGGCCAGGCCCATCTTCTGGGCCAGCATGACGGCCGCGGCTGCGCCCTTGTCGTCGTCCTTCACCGGCAGGGTGAAGGAGGTCTGAACCTTGCCGTCGTTCATGGTGTCGCCATAGGGCTTCAGGCGGGTCAGGTCCAGGGTTGTGTCGAGGTTTTTATCGCGAATCTGATACAGTCCGGAGCTCATTTGCCGGCACCCCCTTTCATCATGGGCTCAAGGAAGGGGTTGAAGTACCCAGCAGCCTTGTTGACAACGCCGTCCAGGCCCTTGCCGCCGTCGCGGGGGCGCTTGATGTCGGCAAAGATGCCCCGCTCCAGGGTCTCGAAGATGCCGAGCTGCTCGATCTGGGCCAGCAGATCGGTGGCCTTCTTCAGAACGTCGGCGGCGCGGTTCTGCATGATGCCGCCGTCCTTGAAGACAATCTCGCTGCCCAGGTCGTGCATGGTGCGGAAGATGTACTGGGCGTTCTGAATGGCCAGGAAGCGGTCGGACAGGAAGGGGGTGTGGATGGCCTCGGTCATCATGCCCAGCAGGTGGATCTTCTGACCGGTCAGGATAGTCACCATGTTGAACAGGGCGTCCTGCACCTGGCCGCGGAAGATATTGCCGGTCATGAACTTCGTGGGGGGCATGTACTTCAGGGGCGCCTTGGGGAAGATCTCGCGGGCCATCTCGGCCTGCGCCAGCTCATACAGGAAGCCGTTCTCCACATCGGGGTCGATCTCGAAGGCGTGGCCCAGACCCTGCTGCTCCTCGGGCAGGCCGGCCCGCAGGGCGAAGGCCTCGTTGAGGAACTGGGAGGCCAGCACGGTGTGGGCCTCCTCCACCGCGTCGGCGGTGGTCAGGTAGTTGTCCTCACCGGTGTTGATGACCACGCCCGCATAGGCGTTGATGGCGCGGGAGAAGGACTGGTCCACCAGGGTGCGCTGCATGTTGATGTCGCGGAACAGGATGCCGTACAGGGCGTCGTTCAGCATGACGTCCAGGCCCTCGAAGGCGCCCATGGCGGCGATCTCGGGCATGCACAGGCCGGAGCAGTAGTTGCACACGCGGATGTAGCGGCCCAGCTCCTCGCCCACCTTGTCCATGGCCTCACGCATCAGGCGGAAGTTCTCCTGGGTGGCGTAGGTGCCGCCGAAGCCCTCGGTGGTGGCGCCGTAGGGCACGTAGTCCAGCAGGGACTGGCCGGTGGTGCGGATGACGGCGATGACGTCGGCGCCCTGGCGGGCGGCGGCGGTGGCCTGCACCACGTCCTCATAGATGTTGCCGGTGGCCACGATCAGGTAGACCCAGGGGCCCTGCTTCTCGCCGCCGTGGGCGGCAATGAAGTCCTCGCGGCGCTTGCGGCGGGCGCGGATCTTGGCCAGGCTCTCCTCCACGATAGGAGCCAGGGCGGCGTGGATGTCCGCCTCGCTGTGGACGGGCAGCTCGGTCAGCTCCAGCTTGTCGGCGGCCACGTCCTCGGCGATGGCCTGGGGACCCTTGCCGGTCTCCACCATGGCGTTGCCGATCCAGAAGGCGGCGCCCTGGGGCAGCGCGCCCTTGTCCATCAGGTGGTCCACCACGACGCTGGGCAGGGGGACATCGGAGGCGTCCACACCGTCAATGCCCAGCAGGCGGCAGATGGTGCGCTCGACAGCCACGGTGGTGCAGCCGTCGATAAAGCGCTGGGTGTCGTCGGCCACGCGGGCGGCGTGGGCCCGGGCCTGCTCCACCAGCTTGAAATCAAGATTCAGCTTGGATTCCAACAATAATCACTTCCATTCTCGGTTTCAGTCAAAAGCAGGGGGAAGCGGACCGCTGTCAAAGCAGCGGCCCGCTTGGGAATATTCCCTGATTATTCCTCGTGATGGGAGCGCTTATGACGCTCCAGGTTGGCGGGCTCCATGGACAACGCCTGGCCGCGCTCCAGGCCGGCCACACCCATGAGCTCCTTCTTCTTCTTGCCGGTGCAGTAGTCGCACTGGCAGTCGGTGTAGTGCTCGGGCTCGGTGTAGGTGGTGATGACGCCCTCGTAGTTGCGCAGGATGACCTTCTTGGGGGTCTGGGAGATGATGTACTGAGGCATGACAGGGGTCTTGCCGCCGCCGCCCGGGGCGTCCACCACGAAGGTGGGCACGCAGAAGCCGGAGGTGTGGCCGCGCAGGCCTTCGATGATCTCGATGCCCTTGCTGACGGGGGTGCGGAAGTGCTCCAGGCCCATGGACAGGTCGCACTGATAGATGTAGTAGGGGCGCACGCGGATCTTGACCAGCTCGTTGACCAGCTTCTTCATGGTGAAGACGCAGTCGTTGATGCCGGCCAGCAGCACGCTCTGGTTGCCCAGGGGGATACCGGCGTCGGCCAGCATGGCGCAGGCCTTGGCGGACTCGGGGGTGATCTCGTTGGGGTGGTTGAAGTGGGTGTTCAGCCACACGGGGTGATACTTCTTCAGCATGTTGCACAGCGCGGGAGTGATGCGCTGGGGCAGCACGACGGGGGTGCGGGAGCCGATGCGGACGATCTCCACGTGGGGGATCTCGCGCAGCTTGGAGATGATGTACTCCAGGCGCTCGTCGCTCACCAGCAGGGCGTCGCCGCCGGACAGCAGCACGTCGCGGATCTGGGGCGTATTGCGGATGTACTCGATGGCCTGGTCGACCTGATCCACGGGCAGGCCGGCGTCGTTCTGGCCGGCGAAGCGGCGGCGGGTGCAGTGGCGGCAGTACATGGAGCACTGGTCGGTGATCAGCAGCAGGCAGCGGTCGGGATAGCGGTGGGTCAGGCCGGGAGCAGGGGAGTCCTCATCCTCGTGCAGGGGGTCCAGCAGGTCGGAGTCGGCCTGATGCAGCTCCTTGGCGGTGGGGATGGCCTGCAGCCGGACGGGATCGTGGGGATCGCCGGGCTGAATCAGGGACAGGTAGTAGGGGGTGATGGCCATGCGCAGGGTGCCCAGGCAGGCCTTGACGCCTTCCTCTTCCTCGGGAGTCAGCTCAATGTACTTCTTCAGGTCCTCCAGGGTCTCGATGCGGTTCTTGACCTGCCAGTGCCAGTCGTTCCACTCCTCGTCGGTGACGTTGGGGAACAGGATTTTACGGCGGGACTCTACCATAAACAAGGTCATCCTTTCTAAATCAGATTGGGGAGACATGGAAACCGCGGGCCGTGCGGCGGAGACAGCGGCGGGGGGGGAAGGGTTGGGGAGGAGAGAGTCCCCCGGTCCGCCTGCGGCAGAGCCGCACAGGAGCGGAAATGTCACAGATGATTGGGACAGTGGTTCAATTACAGGTACTTCTTCTCGAAGTACTCCTTGAGCTGGGCATTCTCACGCAGCTCGGAGAGGGTGATCTCGGCGTGATCCTTGGTGTAGCCGTTGCCGACAATCATGGTGACATCCTTGCCGCAGCCCTCAGCGCCCAGCGCCGCCTTGGCGAAGTCGGTGGCCATGGAGAAGAAGTAGACGGTGCCGTTGTCACGGACGGGCAGGATGGCGGCCATCTCACAGGCGGGAACATTGACGATCAGGATGGACACGTCGTACTCCTTGCCGCCGTTGACGGCCAGGGACTTCTCCAGCACCTCGGTGGGGTTGGTGGCGGAGCCCACAATGGCGTGGTGGCACAGGTTCATGCTCTTAAGCAGGTCGGCGTCCTCCTGGCAGATGACCAGGGCCACCACGTTGCCGGTGGGGCCGACGCGCTTCATGGCCTCGTAGCAGCACATCATGCCGCCCTTGCCTGCGCCGCCCAGGATCAGCACGGAGTCGCCGGGCTTGACCAGCTTGGCGGTCTGGGCGGGAGCGCCGGCCACGTCCAGGGCGGCCAGGGCCAGCTCCTCGCTCATGTCGTCGGGCAGCTTGGCGTACAGGCCGGACTCGAACAGGATGGCCTGGGCCTCCACGTCCACGCGGTCGATCTCGGGGTGGATGGCCTTGATCTTGTTGATCTTCAGAGGAGTCAGGGACAGGGAGACCAGAGATGCGATCTTGTCGCCCACCTTCAGGTCGATCTTGCCCTGCAGATCCTCGCCGATCTCCTTGACGGTGCCGATAAACATGCCGCCGGAGCCGGTGACAGGGTTCTGCATCTTGCCACGCTCGTTGACAATGTCCAGGATCATCTGCTCGGTCTTGCCCAGGTCCTTCCCGCAGGCCTCATAGATCTGGGTGAAGGAGGCGGAGTCGATATTCAGCGCGGACACGTCGCACAGGATCTCGTTGGACCAGCACTCCATGGTGTTGTCGATCTTCTTGGCCGCCTGGGTCAGCAAGCCCTGGGGCTCGATGACGCGGTGAGTGCCGTACTTGTTGCCTTTCTTCTGCATAGAAAGTTCCTCCTGTTTCGTTCTTGGTTTGGTTGGGGAGTTTGGGGTAACGATGTATGGTTGGGGAGATTGGAACAACAAAGATTATGCCAGGGACAGGATCTTTCGGGCCTCGTCGGGGGTGGCGATCTCACGGCCCAGCTCCTTGGCCAGGCGTACGACCTTCTCCACCAGCTCGCCGTTGGAGGCGGCCTTGTGGCCCTTCTCCAGGTAGATGTTATCTTCGAAGCCCACACGGACATTGCCGCCCATGACGATGCCCGCGGCCACCATGGGCCACGCGCCCCGGCCGACGCCGGTGACGGTCCAGGTGGAACCGGCGGGGATCTGCTTGACTAAGTAATCCAGGTTGCCCACCGTGGCGGGAGTGCAGCCGGAGACGCCCAGCACAAAATTGAACTGCATGGGGGCGCCGGGGACCTCGCCCTTGTTGGCCATGTTCACCACGGTGTCCAGGTGGCCGATCTCGAAGCACTCATACTCGGGCTTGATGTGGTTCTCCATCATGCGCTTGCCGAAGGCCCGCATGGTGGGCATGTCGTTGGTAAACACGTCGTCGCCGAAGTTGCAGGTGCCGCAGTCCAGAGTGGCCATCTCGGGGAACAGCTCGGTGGGCTGGAGCCGCTCCTCTGCGGTCATGCCGACCGCGCCGCCGGTGGAGGGAATCAGGATCACGCCGGGGCAGGCCTCCTTGATGGCGTCCAGCACCACGCGGAACCGCTCACGGTCCTGGGTGGGGGTGCCGTCGTCCTCGCGGACATGGACGTGGATGACCGCCGCGCCCGCCTCAAAAGCGCTCTTGGCCTCCCGCACCATCTCCTCCACGGTGTAGGGCACCGCGGGGTTGTGCTTCTTGGTGACCTCCGCGCCGCAGATGGCTGCGGTGATGATAAGCTTTTCCATAACACGCCTCCTCGAAAAAATAACACTACCTCGCCTGTGAAGATATGGGACCCTCCTAGACGTGATAGCGCTTCATGCACAAAAAAACACTATTTGCATCTGCGGGAGCCCTGGGGCTTCCGTCAGACACAAATAGCGCTTCATGTTACTTCATGACAATCCGCAAGCACTGGGCCCACGGCTCAGGGGGAGGGCTGTACGATTCACATCCCCCTTCGGCGGAGCGGACATTCACGTGACACATCGGGCTCGCCTGCCCTTGTCATTGTCCCGCTACCTTGCGCTCCGCGCCTCTATCCATGCGTATTATTCATTTTTGACAACAACACTATACCCCAGAGAGTTAAATTTGTCAACTATTTTTACGAAAATTTAATTCCGCGCTTCAAAGTACGCTGGAATGGAGAAAAAACCCCATTCCAGCGTACAAAACCGGCCGTTATAGATCGGCCTGAAACAGGTCCATCAGGGCGTCGTCCAGCTTGAGCAGGCGGCACACCCGAAGGGCGTCCCGGGGGCAGGGGGCTCCCGGCGGGGCGGGCAGCAGGTGGTAGTCCATCCGCCGGGCGATGCGCTTGCGGGGGTCGTCCCCCTCGTCTCCCTGGATGTCCCGCACCAGGCCGGCCACCTGATAGTGGGCCCCGGCCACGTCGGACACGCCGTCGTAGTGGGTGGTCATGAGGGCCACACAGTCCAGGGTGCCCAGATACCGCACCAGCGCCCGGGCCAGGGCCGCGCCCTCCTGGGGGTTGGTGCCCCGGGCGAACTCGTCCATGGCCACGAAGAAAAAGCAGTCCCTGGTCTGGCGCAGCAGGGTGTCCAGCAGGTGGACCTCCTTGCCGAAGGAGGACAGGCCGCCGGCCCCCGGGCCGCTGTCGGCCAGAATGAGATCCACCCGGTGGAACAGGGGCAGGGAGGCGGACTTGGCGAATACGAAGAAGCCGCACTGGCACAAAAGCAGGGAGAGCACGGTGGAGCGCAGGGACACCGTCTTGCCGCCCATGTTGGCTCCGGTGATGACGGTGCATCCGGGGCGCAGTTCCAAATCCAGCGAGGTGAACTGCTCCCCCCGCTCCGCCAGATCCTCCGCCACCTGGGGGTGAACGACTTCACGCAGGGCGATGGATTTATCGGCGCTGAGGGAGGGGCGGACACAGTGGTAACGCAGGGCCAGCTTGCCCTTGGCCACGATCAGATCCAGGA
>OKQJ01000132.1_pt1 | contig 38216 bp, 23 predicted proteins | sample 1614171 | NCBI WGS metagenome assembly OKQJ01 (sample SAMN04436911, study PRJEB24849) | human gut metagenome | biome: human gut; feature: NICU; material: stool | host: Homo sapiens | place: USA: Saint Louis, MO | collected 2012-05-30 | reverse complement strand
CGGACCTCGTCAGCGGCATCGGTGGCGGCCACGTCGGCGGTCGCCCCTGCGGCGTCCTCCGCGCCGTCAGCGACTGCGTCAACCGTGCCGGCTGCGGTTTCCAGCGGTTCGTTATCGGTCATCTTCATGTCCTTGTCCATATCGTGCTCGCTCATGCCGTCGCCTCCGTGTTCCGATCGTTCTCACGCGCCTTGAACAGCGTGCCGGTGCCGAAGCATGCGGTGCGCAGCGCGGCGATGACCGCCAGCACCAGTATGGAGACCAGTCCGATCCATGCCACATGCCAGACCATCGCGCCGGTCACCGGCGTCGCATAGCCTCCGGCCAGCGCCGCACCCAGCGGCTTGGCCGACAGACCGCCGGCCAGCAGACCGATCGCCAGGCCGACCAGCGTGGGGATGAACACCTCCAGCATGAACTGCCATCCGATCAGGCCGCGCGTCACGCCGCACACCAGCGCCGTGCCGATCTCGCCGGAGCGGCGGGCGACGCCAAGCAGCACGAACAGGAGCAGCAGCACGCCGCCTCCGGCGAGCAGTGCGACGGTCACGGTCCGCATCGTGGCGTTGAACTCGGTCAGCGGCGCGATCTTCTTCTCGTACTTGGTGATCGTCGGGGACGAGATCTCATAGCCCTTGGCGATCTTCTTGGCGGCCTTGGTCTTGAAGGTGTTGTAGTCCTTCATGCTCGAGAACTCGAAGACGTAGCTCAGGTCGGGGACCTCCCAGCCGCTGCCCTTTTCGTTGGTCAGGCCGGTGGTATACAGCGTGTTGTAGGCGACGTAGATCGCATTGTCGCGGTTGTCCTTGGCGAGCTTGGCGTCCGAGCCCTGGCCTGCGGCGGCCTCGTCGTTGTACTGGTAGATGCCGCGCACGGTGAGCTTCTGCGTCTTCGAGGCGTCGGTCGGGCTGGCCACGGTGATCTCGTCGCCGACCTTGAGGTTGTTCTTGTCGGCCAGTGCCTGGGAGATCAGGGCGCCCTTCGGGGCGTTGCCCGAATAGCTCAGGTGCTTGCCCTTGACCACGGTGTACGATCCGAGATCGTTGTCGCGCGCGGTCTGCACCGACGTGAACGCCTTGAGCGTGAATTCGCCGCCGGCCTTGTCCGCATCCTGGTCATCGGTGCCCGCGATGGCCTGGACCGAGCCGCTGGTCTGGCGCACTGGGATGGACATCGAGGCGTTCACGTTGGACAGCGTGATCGAGGCGCCCGTCACCACGGCGTAGTAGTCGTTGTAGTCGTTGGTGGACAGGTAGTTCTTGGTCCAATCCGGATCGGCGCCATCGCGCTTGGCCTGCTGCGCGGCGGTCATGCGCACGACGGCGCCCGGAGCCAGCGCATCCCGGTCGGTGGTGGTTGCGGTGGTGTTCGCCTGCCCGATCGACAGGCCGAACAACGATCCGAAAGCGACGACCGTGGTGACGATCAGCGTGAGCAATGTCCGCCACTTGTGGCGGATAAGCTGCGCCCAAGCGTTCTTGAGAACGAACATACAGCACTTCTCCAGTTCTCTGTCGGCCGCAGCACCCCATCGCGGGACGTACGACCGTGTATTTCAGCGTTGGCCGGGATGCCACCAGCGAGGCTGCTCACAGCGAAAGCATCCCGTGGCAACACTATGGCCGCGCTATGTGTATTTTTTCTTGCGCAATACTGTTATACCCCTTCAAGAAGTCTGAGAGGGAGCTGGGAGCATTTGCCGGGCGGCGCCGGTACTATCGCAGGTTTCGTGAAATATGGGCTAATTCCCCGTATCGGGCATGGGCGTCGTAAGACCGGCGCGCTACTATCAAAGGTTGTACCGCAACTCCGGTGAGTCAAAAGATGAGGTAACGTATGCGTCCGATCGCGCCTAAGCATATTACCCGCACGGGGCACGGCAATCTGTCGGAAGCCGTGACGCCCAAGCGCGTGGCGCTGTTCGTGCTGTCGCTGCTGGCCGGGGCGGCGCTGTCGGTGGTCGGTATCTACGGCATCTCCGCCCTGGTGATGCTCAGCAACGTAAGCCGTCTGGTCGACGCGAGCGAGAACCTGGCCAATACGGCGCTGGGCTGCGGCGGGGACAAGGACATCTCGTCGGCGGCCAAGGAGCTGGTGTCGTCCACGCGCGGGCTGCGCGACGAACTGAACCGGCCGCAATGGACCTTCTTCCGCGACCATACCGCGTACGGCGCCGATATCGATGCGGCCCGCGCCATGCTCGACTCGGTCGGCAATCTGGTCGACGGCCCCTTCACGGATGCGGCGAATCTGGCCGGGAGCCTCTCCGGCTTCTCCATGCAGGACAAGACCGTGGATCTGAGCGCGCTGACCGCGATGCCGAAGATCGTGAAGCAGGCCCGCGCCGACATCAAGACGGAAACCGCCAAGCTGAACATCTTGCAGCAGCCGACGCTCGGCGTGACCTCCAAGCTGCTCAATGCCGGCAAGTCCGGTCTGGCATCGGTGGACACCCTGCTTGACGAGTACGACGAGCTGGTCAATCTCATTCCCCAGCTGCTCGGCGAGAACGGCGCGCGCACCTATCTCGCGGTGATCTACAACCCGGCGGAGCTGCGTTCGGGCGGCGGCATGGTCGGCAACATCGCCGCGATCACGGCCGATCACGGCAAGGTGACGATCGGCGATTTCACGGCGACGACCAACCTGAAGTACGCCGATCAGCCGTTCGACGACGAGAACGTGCAGGAGGCCGAGGTATTCGGCGAGTGGATCTGGAAGTACCCGCAGACCACCACGATGAACCCGAATTTCCGCAGGGCCGCGATCACGCTGGCCAATCTGTGGAAATCGCAGGAAGGCCATGAGAACGCGGACGTCTCCGGCGTGCTGGCCCTGGACCCGGTGTTCCTGCAGTCGCTCATCGGGGCGACCGGTTCCGTGAAGCTGTCCGACGGCAAGGTGCTGGACGGCACGAACACGGTCAAGTTCTTCCTGGACGAGCTGTACTCCCAGCATCCCGATTTCGAGGAACAGAACGCGTACACCAACAATGCGTCCAAGGAGATCATGACCAGCGTGTTCTCCGGCATGGATGGATCGTCGCTGTCCGGCGTGCTCAAGGCGATCCGCGATTCTTCGGCGGACAGCCATTTCAAGCTGTGGATGCAGCAGGACGAGGAGCTGGCCGCTCTGGTGCAGACGCGCATATTGGACGCCAACGTCGCCGGCCTGCTGCCCGGCGACGAGGCCACGCCGGTCAGCGGCGTGTACCTGAACGAGATGACCGCCAGCAAGCTGGACTGGTACCTGGACATGAAGGTGAAGATCACCAAGACCTGCGGCGACACCTTCGCGGGGAACCAGACGTATTTGGACGACAGCCTGCAAGCGCCGGCCATGTCGACGGTGCTCGGCGGCATCGCGGAGCAGGATCTTGGCGACGAGTACACGGTCGTGGTGACGCTGCACAACACGATGACCAAGCAGCAGGCCAAGGAGCTGCCGACCTTCGTCACGGGAAGCTCGGGATCGGGGTCGATGTGGCTGACCACGATACTGATGGCGCCGGCCGGCGGCGAAATCACCTCCATCGCCTATGACAACGCGTCGTACGATACGAACGGCATCGTCGCCGATCACCAGTTCGTGGTGCTCAATTCCGCCGATGGCTTGGCCCCGGAGTCCACGACCACGATCGCCTACACCGTGAGGGCCTCGGAAAAGGCCACCAGCAACCTGAGCGTCGCCACCACGCCGATCATTTCCCAGACCGGCACGTACACCGGCACCGGCGAAGTGATCGACGAGTGCGGAGGCAACGTGCCGGATGCGGCCGAGGACGCGCTGATCGGCACCGGCTCCGCCGGGGAGACCGGAAGCGACGGCATCGACGGAACCGGCACTGACGGCAACGGCACTGACGGCAACGGCACTGACGGCAACGGTTCGACGGATGCCAATGCCGGCGCGCAAGGCTCCACGTCCGAGGACAAGAATTCGACGAATACCTCCGGTTCCGGGGGCTCCGGCGGCGCGCTGGACTCCTTGGACAAGTTGAAGGGCCAGATCGAATGCCCCGTCGATTTCAAGAAGCTCGCCTCGCTGTAGCGGCTCCGAGCGCTATGTTTTTGGCTCCCCTCTATGAGGGGAGCTGGCCGCGAAGCGGTCTGAGGGGAGCGTTACCGCGAACGTCTGAATAAAACCGATTCGCATGTGCTCCCCTCTATGAGGGGAGCTGGAATTCATCAGCGAATTCATGACATGGGGCGCTGGCGATTTGTTTCGTACATAATGAAGTGGCATGCCCCCGCTGGCGGGGGCTGTCGGCGAAGCCAACTGGGGGTGACCGAAAGCCACTGCATCATCAAGCATTCGACCACCCTCCGGCGCCACATCACATGCGAGGTACACTTCGTGCACCGCTATGGATGGCTCACAGGGCTATCCATCCAGCGGAAGGACCAACCACTCAACCATTTGTGAGACAGAACACTAACGGCCCGTGCGCAGGGCCCCTGATTGCGCCCCGGATGCGAGTTGTCGGTGCGTGGGTGCGGAGACTCCATCGAAAACAGGGCATTGGAACGATAAAAACATGGTGTGCAACCGGTTGTGATACTGAGCCTCGCACCGACAACTCGAGGGTAGGCTACCAAGAGCCCTCCTGATGATGGCCGGTGTGGGGATATGGGCGAGTTATCCCGACCTTTCCACTTATCCACATTTCTGTACGAGGAGCTTTCGCCGGATTCCGCGCCGCCGTATGGTGTGCCCATGAGCGGCACGCATGCGGACACGGAGGTGGATCATGAACGTCCAACGCGATAACGTCCAACGCGATAACGTCGATTATCCCCGGGAGCGTGATGCCGCGGTGGAACGCGGAGCCGGCCGGCGGCACGATGACGCAGGGGCCCACGCCGGATCCTTCTATCCCGGTGGCGGCCGGCCGCATAATATCAGCGAGACCGCGCTGAACGAAGTCGCGCGGCGCATGGTCATGCGATGCGAATGGATACGGGCGGGTTCGGCGTCGCCGTTGGTGTTCAGCCATGTCACCGCGTTGGCGTTGATGGGCATCGAACTGCCGATGCAGCGGCGCTTCGGCATGGACGAGGCTCATGTCGTGGTGCCGTCCCGCAACGAGACGCATCGGCGCAAGGGCGTGAAATACCATGTGTGGCGAGGCCCTCTGGACACCGTGGCCATTGGCGGCACCGGCCTCGAATGCGCGTCGCCGTTGACGGCATGGGCGCAGATGTCCGATACGCTCAGTCTGGGCGAGCTGGTGGTGCTCGGGGATTCGATCATGCGTGGCGACCGGGGGATATACCGCTGCAACCGGTCGGATTTCGGCGACTTTCTGCTTACGGAGCTGCGCTTCCGCGGGAAGGCCAAGTGCCGGCGCGCCCTGCGGTTCATGGCCGAGGGCGTCGATTCGTCGTGGGAGACGCGGCTGCGGCTGGCGCTGCTGCAGCACGGTCTGCCGTTCCCGGAAGTGAACCATGCCGTGTATGACAGGCTTCTGGACCATGATCTGCGCATCGACCTGGCCTACCCGGAACACAAGGTCGCGCTGGAATACCAAGGTGATCACCATCGCACATCCAGGGCGCAGTACCGCTTCGATCAGACGAAGCGCCGTCACCTGCAGGACATGGGGTGGCGGGTCATCACCGTGACGAGCGACGATCTGCGCGATGACGCATCGCGGCTGGATCTGTCGCGCAGTGTGGCCAGAAGCATGCACGCGCGTATGCCTATGCGGCTGCGGCCGAAGTACCGCGCGCTATGCGAGGCGTAACCGCGGCCTAGCCCCGGACCGGGTCGGCGAGGGCGGGTACCGGCCGGCTGCGGGCGGTTTTGACTGATGATCATGGGGAAAGAACGGCCGTGTCGGGGCTCGGCCGGCACATCCAGCCTGTACGCTGGGAGGTGCAGTGGATGCGCGAGATGCGATGACGCTCCGCGGACTCTGAGACGGATATGGAGGGGATATGGATATGGCACAGGACAATGCGGCCGGTGAGCCGTCCGGCAAGCCGTTCATGGGATATTCGGTGGTATTCGACTATTTCTGGCGTGTACACCGGTCGGCGGTCGAAGAGGCCTTGGACGAATTCAACGAGGAGATCGGCTACGATGGCCGGCCGCTGACCGACGAGGACCACGAGCTGTTGGGATCGTTCGCGATGGAGTGGTTCATCTTCGATCACCGTTTTCCCAACGGACAGACCTCGCTGGATCGGTATCTGACCCTGCAGGGCAAATCGCTGAGCGGCAAGAAGTGCAAGGATCTCACCGACGCCGCGCGCTCGCAGTTCACCGGCTCGTTCTGGGTGATCGGCGCCAGCGCCGCCGGCCACACGGTGACCCTGGAGGATGTCGCCACCGGCGAGCGGTACCGGATCAACGATCATCTGGCCAGCCAATCCCTGGACGGCAGCGAGGGCGGCTTGCTGCCCGTCCGCGTGGCGTGCATACGCGGGCAGTGGTATTTCCCGGGCAACCCGATCGGGCTCCGACCGGTCAAACCGACCGAGCGGATGAAAGCGATGATGCGCGACCTGCATAACGACAATCCGATGACGTTCGCGGACTATGTGTCGATCGAGATGGGATTCGCCACCGCGGACGATGCCGCCGCGCAGGGAGCCGCAGGGGACGATGAAGGACCGTCCCCGTATGAGATCATGCGGTCGTACCGCGGGATGAGCCCTGACGAGCGGGCCGAGGAACTCGACCATATGCGACGGGAATACGAGGATCTGCGGGAACGGTATGAGCTGCCGTATTCGTGGGATGGCCTGCGCTCGCTGATCGATCATGAAGGCGAGGATGCCGGGGATCCCCGTCCGGACGGGGACGATGGGGGCCGCAACGCCGCCACCAACGTACTGGATATCCTGAGCATGGTGATGCCGAAAGGGACGGGAATGGACTCCCCGTTCGGGGTCGCGGCTGGCGCGGATGGGACCGCGGGCAGGGCGATGCCGATGGACATGCCTGACATGCAGCGGCTGGTCAATCTGTTCATGAGGGCGTGGAATCTGCTGCCGCACCAGTCGCTGCACGGCAAGGCCCCGATCGAGGTTGACCCGGGCGATGCCCATGACGGGTTGTTCGACGAAGAACGGCTGTATGACGACGAGCCGATCGACCGGAACGCGGGTCGTCCCGGTGCCAAGAGGAACGGCTTTGAAGGCGCCGCGTCGGATGATGATGGCTATGTCGACGATTCCGTCGATGACTATGGCAGGGGAAGCATCGCCTATTCGAATAAGGACCATCCGGAGTATCTGAAGAATCCGGTGCAATGGTGGCACGAGCCTCAGATGCCGGCCGACTCCGGTGCGGATGGCAAGGACGGCGCGGGGAATCCCGATGATGCGGCCGGCGCCGCTCATCCCGGCAACGACGATCGCTGGCCGGTGCGGTGCGGGGCGATCCTCAATCACTACAGCGAGATGCGGGGGATCGGCGCGCTGATGCCCGCGTATGAGTCCTTCGATATGGCGGTCGGCGCGGATGACCCGGAAAGCCGTGTCGATATGGAGTCGGACGCCTATGTGTATGCCGGCGAGGAATGGATCGCCTTCTCGTGGACTCCGGAACGGTCCGAATCGTGGGGCGAGGGCGATCCGCTGCCCCTTGACGATGATTCCGCTCCGAAGGAGGCATTCGATGATGCCGTGAACGGCCTGACGCCGATCGAATTCTTTGTGGCCAACCCTCCCGAGGGTGCGGATCCGGCATTGGTGGAACGGTACCGGCAGGTCGCAGCCTCGCAGCTCGTGTCCTTGTTCTGGGTGCGCGGCGTGGTGCCGGACAAGCGCCGGGTGACCGTGGAGGACGTGCAGAACGGTACGCTGTACACGCTGACGGATGAACGGCTGAGCGCATTCCTGGCGCCGACCGGATCCAACGTCGGCCTGTTGGGCATGCGCATCGCGAAGGTGAATGGCCAGTGGATGATGCCGACGGAGCCGGCGCTGAGCCTGCCGATCGCCGTCGATGACGGCTGGCGCCAGCTGACGCGGTCGGTTTTCGACCGGTGGCGCGACGAGCTGGCGAATATGTGGGATTTCGAGGCGCTGCTGTGCGAGCAGCTCGACGACATCACCGACGACCGCACGCTCAAGCAGTACTACCGCATGCCGTTCACGGCCAGTAAGATCGCGGCGGCGACCGGCGCCGAGCGCGAGCGTCTGGAAGCGATGGCTGATCGGGCGGACACGATCCGCGACCAGTATCTCGCCGCGCGGATGCTGACTGACGTATTGGTGACGTGGGAGGATATGGCGGTGGCGATCTGGCGCTCGCCGATCCGTCAGTCGGCGGACGATCTGTTTGAAGAGCTGTTCGACACGATGGCCAACGCGCACATTCTGGATATACCGCCCGCCCGCGCGAAGCTGCACGAGGTGTTCGTCGCCGCGTGGCGGGCGCTGCCGCACCGCGCCTTCGGCAACCAGACTCCGGCCGAGGCCGGCATGGGCCCAATACAGGAATAAGCTGACTGCCTCATCGACACGTCAGAATGGCTGTTGCGCGGATAAAGGCACTATTGCGAACGTGTCAGGGAAACGGGATAACGTGCCTGTATCGGTCATTTCCGTATTGGACGGCAAGAAAGGGCGCAGCCGTCTGTACGGTCAGCGACGTGAACGTCGCCAAGCAGTTGGCGTTATTCGGTGACGGGTGGCACCGGCGCGCTCTTGTCCGCACGCTTCTCCAGATAGGGGAAGAACAGCGCATTGACATGCGGAATGTGGAACAATCCCCATGCCAGCAGGATGTCGACGGCGAGCCGGACCACGAAGATGATGATCCACATGGATGCCTCGACGCCGCCGGGATGAGGGCCGGGGTGCGGCAGCAGCGAGCCCCATGGGGTGGTGTCGTCCTCCAGAAGATGCACGCAGAGAATGGCCAGGCTGACCTTGCCGAACCGTTGGAACAGCCGGGCAAGCGGTTCCGCGAACCGGTCGATGAGCATCGAGATGCCGAGCACGCACAGGGTCCCGGCGACCGCGCCGCACACGGAGATCGCGACATGCCACCATGATGGCCCGTACTGGTTCATCGCCATGCTGAATCCGGCGAACTGCCATATGGCGATGACCCAGACAAGCGCCGCGACGGCCCAGATCCATGCCCGCGTGCGGATGACGTTGAGCAGATCATACCGCCGCGCCAGCACGCCCAGATATACGAATGCCGCGGCGGTCATGCCGGATTGCACGCTGAGCGGGAACCAGAAGATACGCGCGGAAAGATATCCGATGACGAACGACGCCAGGATCACCAGGGACGGATAGGGGGTCTTCGCAGCGAAGTGCACGATGAGATGCGCCCAGAACAGGCCGAGCAGGAACCACAGCGCACCGATGCGGAACGGCACCGGCCACAGATAGTTGCCGGTCATGTCCCCGGCGCCGTAGTACGCCGCGGCGGCCCATCCGGCGAACGAGGCCCTTGTGCCGGTGCGCAGCACGAAGGCCAGCGCGGCGTTGACGATGACGATCGCCGCCGCAGTGAGCCCGTAGGTGGCCAGCAGCTCGCGGCTTTCCTTGCGCCATCGGAACGGGCGCTCGGGGTGCATGAAATACCCCGATACGATGAAGAACAGCGGCATGTGGAACGTGAAGCACAGATGGTACAGCGTCTGCGCGAGCGGCGACTGGGGTATCGCGGTATTGGCGATGAGAATGCTGTGCCCCAGCACGACGCACAGAATGGCGATGCCTTTGGCGATGTCGAAGTATCTGATTCGTGCTGGCATAATCGGACCCTTCTACCGTTCTTGTGTACAATGCGCCGTATGTTGCGGTACGCCGTAAGCGCCAGTTACAATACTATGCACACTGCTAAGCGTAAGCCGTATTTTGTAGTTATTACCTTAGCAGTCTAGGACGCATGGGAAAGGTGCACTACACTTGGATGTCATGATGAAGAACGGCACGAAGAATTTGGAATTGGTGTATGGCTGTGGCGAAAAATAACTTTGGGATGATGCGACGTCTTAGATATACATTTCATCAACTTTCGCCTGCCTCGTCCATGTTGAGAACATGGTACTGGCCGGTCATATGGGGGATCGTCGCATTGATGCTTCTCGAGGGTTTCCTCTTTAATCTCCCTTTTTGGCAGACTCTCAACAGCTCACCCAAACCGGCGGTTATCGCCTCACTGGGATCGGGACTTGAAAAAAAAGATGAGCATAGCGCGATAGTAACAGACCAGCAGTCTGCATGGTTGGATATCAAGAGTACTGATGTAATCGATTATGTGTATATAAACCCATCGGTGGGAGATGAAAATGTTGACCAAGTGAAATGGACAATGTCAACAAAGAAGGCCGGCGACGGCGGTTGGTATGAGGCAACTGCTGACGCGGGATATTCTACTCATGTTGACGATTCTAGGTATCTTCATGTATCTGGCTTAAGCAAGCAAGTACGTTTTAATTTTAAAGTGAATAAAGGCGACATTATACCACTTAGTGATATAACCATCAATCCGCATGTACCGTTTCGTATTGATATAGTTCGCGTATTTTTTGAGATAATAGTACTGACAGTTTTTCTTGCAATTCGGCCTCATTCAGTGCTATACACTGTACCTTTCTCGGTCAGGTCTTTGAGAAGCGTTCTGCCGGTTATTTATTTTGCTTTAGTTGGCTGTATTGCGCTGATATGGTTCTGGTATGAGTCTGGTGGTCTAAATGCGCCTGGTGGCTTAAACCGAATGACTAATGGCTCATATTTTGACGCTGATCAGTATGCGCATATGGCCGATGCGCTTATTCATGGGCATGTATATTTGGATATTCCGGTTGATCCCGGTCTGGCTGCGATGGACAATCCGTATGATGCCGCGTCTCGGATTGCTCTGTCACAACACAGTGATCTTCCCATATTATTTGATACCGCCTTTAAAGATGGTAGATATTATAGCTATTTCGGTGTTTTGCCGACAGTTCTGTTGTTCGTTCCGTATCAACTGTTAACAGGACATTATCTATCGGCATCACATGCTGTTATATTTTTAGGGATTATGGCATTTCTGGCTAATATCCTGTTGTGCGTGCAGTTAGGCAGAGTTTTTGGCCGTCGCCGGACGCTTAGCACTGGTGTAGTTACTCTTGCTATTATTTGCTCATTTTTGGCATCTGGAGTTGCGCATAATATCCAAGTCGGTCTTTTTTATCAGATACCGCAAACTTCCGCCTTATTGTTCGTTGAATTAGCTTATGCTTGTTGGATTGAAGCAAAACTTAACAGCTTGAATAAAATATGGCTTGCATGCGGATCCTTTTCTGCGGCAATGATTATAGGTTGTCGCCCGCAATTCGTGCTTGCCCTGTTGGTGGCTTTCCCGCTCTTCTGGAATGAATTGATCGATTTATGGAATGAAGGAGTGCGCAGCCGTGCGGGATTGCTCCGGGAAATTGGCACATGGGCATCGGTTCTTCTTCCGTTCATCTGTGGATTCCTTCCATTTGGGATATATAACTACGTAAGATTTGGCAGTCTCATCGATTTTGGTGCCAACTACAATCTCACTGGCTACGATATGACGCATCATCAATTGCCGCTTACACTTATGCTTCCATTGATATTTCTTTATTTTTTCCAACCGTCTAATATTTCTACGGTATTTCCTTTCATGGGGCATACGCAGTCGCCCATGCCCTTGTGGATTCCAATGCAACCAAGTTATGGCGGTTTCTTTTTCTTTCTGGCTCCTTTTGCATTTGTTCTTCTCTTCCCTCGCCTTTGGGGGAAAGCATTGAAGCGGTGTAAGCTGTTTGGCGTCTGCGTTGCATTTCTCATGTACGCTGTTGTTGTGTTTGCTTTTGATGCGCATATCGTCGGTTATGACTTACGTTATATGCTTGATTTTGGGTGGGCTCTGGGCTTTGCGTTGGTATTGGCTCTATTTTCTATCGACACGGGAAGAAAAGGGAGTTTTGCTTTAGATCGTCAACGTGGAGGCTTACATCTGACTGAATTTAATGCATTGTCAATGACCGTGCTCAGCATTGTATGCGGCTTTGTAATATTGGCTATTATTATGCTGTACTTTAAACAATTTATAGGAGCGTCAATTATTCATGAAATATGGTGGAAGACAGAATCTTGGTTTTTGTTTATTTAATTAGATAGTGCTCCAAAATATAATTTACATGGAAGAGGAAGGGTGAAGTAGCTCCTCTTCCATGTAAGTACTAGATTCTAGTTATTATGCCGCTTGATATAACTAATTTGGTTGGCGGATAAAATAAAAGATTTACGATCATTTTTCGCCATCACATCCAATATAATGCCGGCAACAACGAGTAGTAGCCCAGCAATGACGAGCATGACAGCTCCGATCAGCGTGGGGAAGTGCACCACAATACCAGTTCTGGCGAATTCGAATGTCACTATGCTGCAAAGTGCTATACCAATAAAAGCGATAGCTGTACCGAGACCTCCGAAAAAGGGTAGTGGCTTATACTCGCGAATCATGCGGAATATAGTGGCCATGACCTTGATACCGTCTCCAACCGTGTTGAGTTTGGAAACGGAACCTTTGGGGCGGTCTCTATATTGGATGGGCATTTCATATAGACGAAGGTTATTGTTAAGCGAATGTATGGTCATTTCGGTTTCAATTTCGAAACCATGTGACAACACTGGATAGGTCTTAGCAAATGTAAAGCTGAATGCACGGTATCCAGTCATGATATCGGTGACGTGAGCGTTGAACAGTCTGTTGATCGAATCTCGGACCAAGCGGTTGCCGAAATTATGAAAGGGACGTTTGTTCTCCTGAAAATAAGTTGAACTCAGGCGATCGCCGATAACCATATCGTAACCTTCGAGCACTTTAGCAACCATGCTCGGAGCGGCGTCAGCGGGGTAAGTGTCGTCGCCATCGGCCATAACGTATACATCGGCATCAATATCTTCGAACATGGCGCGTACCACGTTCCCCTTACCTTGCCGAGGTTCTTTGCGCACTATAGCGCCTTCTGATGCTGCTATCTGCGCAGTACGGTCAGTGGAATTATTATCGTAAACGTATATTGTTGCGTTCGGCAAAGTGCTGCGAAAATCGCGCACCACTTTGCCGATGGTGATCTCTTCGTTATAGCACGGCAGCAGAATGGCGATGCTCGGAGAAGGGACATATTTTTTTGACATACGTTTCAGTATAGTGCAGGAGACATTCCAAGCACTGGAGCATATGTGGATGTTATGTCAACAGGATCCGCCGCGCAAAGTCGCCCCTCTGATAGGATGGAACGTTGTGAAGACAGTGATAAAACGAATTCAGGACAGGAATCGCTATGCGCTGATCGTCCTGCGCGGTTTGGTGAAGACCGACTTCAAGCTGCGGTACCAAGGGTCGTTTCTGGGCGTGGCATGGTCGGTGCTCAAACCGCTGATGCTGTTTGCGGTGATGTACATGGTATTCGCCAAGTTCCTGCGCATGTCCGACGGCACTCCGACCTACCCCGTGGTGCTGCTGACGGGTATCTGCTCGTGGAATTTCGTGTCGGAGGCCATCTCCATAGGCCTGCGTTCCATCGTGGATCGCGGTGATCTGCTGCGCAAGATCCACTTCCCCAACTACATCGTCGTCGTATCGGCCACCGTCGGATCCATGATCAGCCTGGGCATCAACTATATCGTGGTGCTGATTTTCGCGTTGTTCAATCATGTGCATTTCACCTGGCGCGTTTTGCTGCTGCCGTTGAACGTGCTCCAGCTGTGGGTGCTGGCCTTGGCCCTGGCGCTGATCTTCAGCACGATGTACGCCTATTTCCGCGATATCGCGCATATCTGGGAAGTGCTGCAGCAGATACTGTTCTACGCGATGCCGATCATCTACCCATTGAGCTACGTGACCGATAAGGGCGGCTTCTACGCCTCGGTCGCCCGTTTGGAGCTGCTGAACCCGATCGCCCAGACCATCCAGGACATCCGCCACAACTTCATCGCGCCGGAATCGCAGCCCACCGTATGGAACCAGTTCAGTCAGTGGTGGGTCCAGGTGATCCCCTTGGCGCTCACCGTCATTCTCATCGTCGTCGGAGTCTATGTCTTCCGCCGCAACAGCAAGAAATTCGCGGAGGTGATGTGATGAGCAACGCGACCCAGGATCCGCGGGTCATCGCGGAAACATCGGAATCGGCGTATCTTGACGCACCGGTCGTGCTGAAGGCCGACCATGTCGGCAAATACTTCAGGCTGCCGACCGAACAGGCCACGGGGCTCAAGCAGGCGTTCATCAACTGGACCAAGGGCATCAAGGGCTACCGCCGGCAGGATGTGCTCAAGGACATCTCCTTCGAGGTGCACCAGGGCGAGTTCTTCGGCATCGTGGGCCGTAACGGCGGCGGCAAGTCGACGCTGCTGAAAATCATCTCGCAGATCTACTACCCGAATTCCGGCAGCATCGACGTCAAGGGCAAGCTGGTGCCGTTCATCGAACTCGGCGTCGGGTTCAACCCGGAGCTGACCGGCCGCGAGAACGTCTATCTCAACGGCTGCCTGCTGGGCTTCACCCATGAGGAAGTGGACGCGATGTACGACGATATCGTCGAATTCGCCGAGCTTGAGGACTTCATGGACCAGAAGCTGAAGAACTACTCGTCCGGCATGCAGGTGCGTCTGGCGTTTTCCGTCGCCATCAAGGCGCAGGGCGATATCCTGGTCCTCGACGAGGTCCTGGCCGTGGGCGACGAGGCGTTCCAGCGCAAATGTGACAACTTCTTCCGCGAGATCAGCAAGGACCCGACCAAGACGGTCATCCTGGTGACGCACGACATGGGATCGGTCAAGAAATACTGCACCCGCGCCATGATGATCAAGGACGGCGAAGTGGCGGCGATCGGCGACAAGGAGAGCGTCGCAGACCAGTACACGCTCGCCAATCTCGAGGCGGAGAAGCAGGAGAACGGAAAGAAGGCCAAGGAGGCGGCCGCCAAGGGCGTGTACCCGGAGGGGCTGAACGAGCGTTGCCCGCTGCTGCGCACCTATGCGGTATCCGAACCGATGCTCACCAGCGACGATACCTTCCGCTTCGCGGTGGAATACCAGTACGACGAACCCGGCGACTTCTATCTGGCGATTTCCATGAACGACATCCGCCGAGGCGGCATCACCTACGACACGGGCGCCAAGGTCTTCAAGATGAAGGAGCACGGCCACCACACCGTACAGTTCGAGGTGCCGCTCAATCTGTTCAACAGCGGCGAGTTCAAGCTGTTCACGTCGTTGCGCACGCCAAGCCCCACGGACCCCATGTTCACCGATCTGGTGGCCGTGGCCACCGGCGACAACGCCTGCACCTTCGTGATCCGCAACCAGCGGGGCGACGCCTACGCCCTGCTGAACCACGATCATATCCGCATCGCGCCGGCACGCGGCGAACGGGGCGTGGAGATCGTCACCCAATACGATCCATTCGAGGAGCGATTCGATGATGTCGAAGACTGACGGCGCCGGCGCCGCACCGGACCCACGAGAAGCGCATGGATCGCACGAATTATGGCGAGTGGTGTTCCCGTTTGGGGACTGTGCGCCCGACAAGGCCTTCGCCCGCCGCGCGATGCCGGTGTACGCCGTGGAACCGGGTAACGACGCCGAAGCCGGAGAAGGTACGGGCCCATACGGCTGGGTGACCGGCCGCCGCACCATATCGGTGCCGGCCGGGAGCACGCTGTCCACCGCATGCTATTACAACGCCTTTCCCGCCGCCTATTGGGCGCAATGGACCAATGTCGAGGATGTGGAACTGCGTCTGCGCGTCACGGGCGACGCCGTCATCACCGTCAAGCGCTCGGACAGCCATGCCAGGGCAAGCGTCATCGCCGAAATCGCCAATGACGATACAGCGCGGCCCAAGTCCATCACGGTGCCGGTTGACATAACCGGCATGAAGTCCGGCGGCTGGCTGTGGTTCGAGGTACGGGCCGGCAGCGGGCCGGCGGAGATCGCCGACGCCGCATGGTGCGCGACCGCATCCCCCAAGCGCGATATGACCGCCTCCCTGGCCATCACGACGATGAACAAGCCCGAATGGTGCATCCGCCAGTTCGATCTGCTGGCGCACGCCGCCGACCTGAACCTGATCGACGCGGTGTACGTCGTGGACCAGGGGACCAAGCTGGTCCGGGACGAGGCCGGATTCGAGCAGGCGGACCAAGCGCTGGGCGGGCGCCTGCACATCATCCGGCAGGGCAATGTCGGCGGATCCGGCGGGTTCGCCCGCGGCATGCACGAGGTGGAACGCCGTGGGGACAGCGGCTACGCGCTGCTGCTCGATGACGACACCGTGCTGGAGCCCGAATCGATTTCGCGTGCGATCGCCTTCGCCAATCACTGCCTCACGCCGACGCTGGTCGGCGGCAATATGCTGTTCCTCAGCGAGCCGACCCGGCTATGCGCCCTGGCGGAGACCTTCAACGACCAGCGCGTGTTCTGGCAGACGGCTCCGGGCACGCCGAAATTCGACGATCTGGCCGCGCGCCCGTTCATCGACAGCACCTACCTGCACCGGCGCGCGGACGCCGACTATAACGCTTGGTGGATGTGCCTGATACCGGTGGAGACCATCCGCAACATCGGCCTGGCATTCCCGTTCTTCATCAAGAACGACGACGTGGAGTATGGCGTGCGGGCCAAGCGGGCCGGGTACCGTACCGTCACGGTGCCGGGCGTGTGCCTGTGGCACCAGTCGTGGATGGATAAGGACGACATTCTCGACTGGCAGGCGTATTACCACGTGCGCAACAAGCTCATCATGGGGCTGTTGTATTCGAATAGGCCCTGGGGTGGCGGCCTGTTCGCCGAGATGACGCGCGCCTCCGCCTCCGCCGCGGTCAAGATGCGCTATTCGGCGGTCAGGCTGCACCAGATGGCGGTGCGGGACGTGCTGCAGGGCGCCGAGCACATCGGCGACATCCTCGAGACCCGTCTGCCGCAGATCCGGGCCACACGCGACGAGGAACCCGATACGCATATGCAGCCGCTGGAGGATCTGCCGAACACACTGCGCGTGCATAGCCGCGCGCAGGCGGACCAGTCCCGGGCGGCCAAGGGCGCGATGCTTCATCAGATCACGCCGCCCCGGCGCGACGCGGCGACGGTCATCGACGGATACGTCGAGCCGATGAAGGCGTATTGGGCTGTGGACGACGCGGCAAGCGGCGCCACGCAGACCCATGACGTGGCCGCCAACGGGTTCGACGGGCTGGACGAGGTGGCGTCCAATGCCCAGGAGCACTGGAGAGTCATGGGGCACATGGATTCCGCCGTCTTCGTGAACCGCGAGCGCGGCACCGGCATCCTGCTGCGGAGACGCCCCTTCAAGGAGACCATCGAACTCGTCAAGGCGTTCGCCCTGTACGGGCGCCTTGCGCTGCAGTGGCGCAAGTACCAATCCGCCTACCGTAAGGAGTTCGCCACGCTGGTGTCGCCTTCCTGGTGGAGCCGCTATTTCCACGGCTGACCGCATTGCGGCCATACCGTACCATGCGAGAGGGGGCGGGACGATATCGAATCGTCCCGCCCCCTCTCGCATACGGCGCGTTCGTCACCGCGGCCGTGCATACACCTACTTCTTGGACTGCGGCACCGTCATGAAATCGGTGTCGTGCAGGTACCCCTTGCCGGCGGTCAGGTCGTACTGCACCAGCTCGTATTCCTTCAGCAGCGTTTTGGCCTCGGCGGAGAGATCCTTCTTCTTGATCGGGTTGCCGTCGGCATCCAGATATGCGGAGGAGAGGTTCTCGCTGAATCCGCCCGCGCCGAGCACCAGGCGGCTGAGAGCCGGAACCGCGGCATGAACCTCGGAAAGCAGCTCCAGATAAGGGGACAGCTTGGCGTTCATATGCTCCGCAGCCATTGCCATGAAGAAATTCGAGGACGCGTAGTTGGACGCGTTGCCGTCCAGCTTGACGCCCGCGCTGTTGGACGCCTGGTTCGACCAGATGAAGTAGTCGGTCTCATGCAGCGCCAATGTGTTGTTGGCGTCGCTGTCGGCGGTCTGGTAGATGCCCGGCAAGTGGTCGCCATAGAAAATGACGGTGATCGGCTTGTCGATCTGATCCAGCTGATTGAGGAAGTCCGCGGTGGCCTGATCCGTGATGCTGACGCCCTTGATATAGGTGTCGATCTGGTACCGTTCGGCGTCGCTCAGCTGCGAGACGTCGGCCTCCTTGAACTGGTTGTTGGCATACCAGTCGTTGTACGGCATGTGGTTCTGCATCGTCACCAGCTGGATGAACTGCGGATGATCGGTATCGCCGTTCACCTCATCCAGGATGTTCTGGTACGTCGAGGCGTCGCTGGACACCGGAGAATTGTCGATCGGATCGCTGTGCGCGATCGCGGGCGTGCTGTCGAGCGTCAGGAACTTGCTGAAACCGAACTTCTTGTAGTCGCTGTCGCGCAGGTACATGTTCTTGTAGAACGGATGGAACGCGATGGAACCGTCCTCGCCGTACCTGCTGTTCCATATCTGGTTGAAGGTGTACGGCTCTTTCTGGTGCGGCACGAGCTCTCCTGGTACGGGGATTGCATGGAATCGTCGAACTGGGCCAGGCTCAGGCCGGTCAGCGACTGATATTCGATATTCGCGGTGCCGCCACCGTACCCCGGCGACAGCATCAGGCCGGATGTGGTGCCGTTCTTGATATTGCGGATATTAGGCATCGGGTCTTCGGTCAGGGCGATGCCCGGCACTCGGGTCGGGTCGGAGAACGACTCCGAGAGAATCATGATCACCGTGCTGTCGGTGAGGTTGTTGGCCCGCGCCTGATTCGTCTGCTTCGCGTTCTTGGCGTATTTGGCGGCCAGTTCCTCCATGGCGCTCTTGCTGTATCCCTCCGGCTTGTCCATGGTCTTGGCGTGCGCAAGACGCATGAAGTTCATAGCCGGGCCATTGTTCCGGGAATCGCTGAGCGCGTCCCACAGCTGGGGCGAATCGCCCATCCTCTTCGCCCACTGGTACGACCAGGAGCCGGGGTCGCCGAGTCCCCACGTAAAGGAAAACAGCATGACCGCGCTCAGCACCAGTGCGAGGATGCGCGTGCAGTTGCCCACGATGGTCTTGACGTTCCGGAACGGACGACGCCAGTGGAACGGCACGACATAGTTGCGGTGATCAAGAAATTGTAGCGCAATACAGATGACCGCTACCCAGATCAGCATCCTGACGGCGCCGTTCACCAGCGGGATGCTGTCGTCCGGAATGAAGGAGCCGATTTCGCCACCATTGCCGCCCGTGATGAAGCTGAGATCCGAGGGAAGAATCGGCTCGTTGCGCAGCTCGATCTTGATATGGTTCGCGACGGAGAACACGACGACGATCGCCGAAAACAGCGCGGTGGCGATCCAGAAGCGATTGAGCAGGAACACCAATACCAGGTACAGCAGGCCGATGACCAGGAAGTTCAGCAGCCAGTTGAACTTGCCGGTCAGCCACATCTGGCTGACGAAGTTCGTGACTTGCCCACGGATGCTGTTCGCGGCCTTCGTGGCCTGATCGACGGCATCGGGATCGGCATACGTCGGCTCGACATACACGCTCCACTGCAGGATCATGATGGCCGCGGCATTCATCACCGTGAAGACGACCACATACAGTGTGTAGGGGAAGTAGATGCGCTTATTCCACAGCCACCCCAGCCGCCGAGCCACCGGGTTCGCGGCGACGCGGTCGCGGCACGTCCGCATCGCATGCGCCACGGATGCCGGGAATCGGGGTGCATCATTCCCGGTCTTGTCGTTCCCGGCCGTGTCATTCCCGGCTGAGACGGGATCGGTGGAGTCGGCTGGGTCGCCGGATTCGGCGGCTTGGGGTTGCGCATCCACGGAGTCGCTTTCGGTTGCGGTGGTCTCACCGGATCCGGAATCAGCCTGTTCCGTTTCGACGGGATCGGAACTAGCGTCCGTCGAGGCCGCGGTCTCGGGGTGCTCGGCCGCAACGGGCGCGGCAGGCTCCGTATCGCTTTTCGTGCCGTCCTCAACATCACCTTCACTGGATCCCGGCTCACCGGACCGCTCATCGGCATCGCCGGTGTCCGGCGCAGCGGACCGCTCCTGCGAAGTCTCGTCATCGACCTCGTTGTTCTTGACGGAGTCGCTGTCGGAGACGCCGGCCCCAGTAATCGCTTGGTCAAGCACGTCGGACTCGGGCGTATTGGCCGTGGACGCGTCGTGATCCGGAGCGACACCCTCGACAATCCCCTGCGTAATATGCTCGGATACCCCCGTAGAGCCGGGCTTCTTATGCTCGGAAGCCTCGGGCTGCCGCGCCACGCCGATGACGGGATGCGTATACTTCAGCGATCCCCGGGAACCGACCGTGGGGCGCTCGTCACTCAACGACTTCCTGTTCTTCCGGGACTTGTAATCCGTCATGATGCCTATCCGCGTAGCCAATGATGCGTTACATATTGTAACCAGACGTTAAGAAATTATTTGTTGAGTGTTCACTTAACATAGTCTGAAAACAGACTGACCCACTATTCACAAGCCACGGCGCCACGGCGAAGCACTCGGATGCACCCGTCAGTACCCTCTGACGGCGGCGTACATTCCACCCGATCCCCACCTTATGCGGCCCCGCCGATCCCGATGTTCCGGCTACCGGCCAATGCAATGGGGCCTGATCCGAATCCACCGAATCAGGCCCCATCCCGTCATGCGTCACATCAGTCCATATCCAAATACTGCTTCCAGTACGTGACGGACGTGAGCTCGTCGCGCGCGGCGGCATACTCATTGCGCAAGCGCTCGATGTTCTTCTTGTAGTACTTGAGATCGCGCGCATAACGCTTGGTGATCTCCCCGTACCGCTTCGGATCCTTGACGCGGATGGCGCCCTTCTTGTTGTACCAGTCGATGACGATCAGATACTTCTTATTATGGATGGCGCCGGCCGGATAGGCCCATCCCAGCACGGGGATGACCGCATACCCCTTGCCCTCGCTCTTAAGCAGGCGCTGGCCGTTGTTCGTGGCGTAGTCCTCGAGGCGCTGCACCAGCGTGCGCGGCTTGTCGCCGTCCACCAGCTGCCGGTCGATCTGCTTGAGGTCGAAACCGTCCAAACCGAGTTCGTCGGCCTGGCGCTGCACCTCGTCGAAGGAGAACATCTTCTCCTTGTTCTTGTTGGCACGCATGAACGTCTTCTCGGCCACACCCTTCTGCGAGATGAACTTTGGCCCCTTCAGGAAGTCCTCGAAGGCGTCCAGGCACAGTTCGGCGTTGGAATAGCCAAATTTCTTGAGCTCCAGGCGGATGTTGTTATGCAATTCGAACATGAAGTCGGAATGCTGGGCGAACCCGGTGGTGCACTGGGCGATCATCGTGTTGCGCGTGGTCTGGTACCGCTCGACCGCCGCGTTGTACCGCACATGGAACGACATATGCCAGATGCACAGGCCGTTCATGGTGATGAGCTCCTTGCCGCAACGCACGCCGTACTCGGCGTCGTCGCAGCGCACGAACACCGGAAGGGGCAGGCCATTCTCCTTGATCACGTTGATCGGGATGCAGCAGTACCACCACGCCGCATAGCGCTGGTTGTCCTCGCGAATGGCCTTGGGGATCTTGAACGTCTCGTTGTATACGATGTCCTCGAACTTGGTCAGGCGCAGGTTGGGCTTGGCCGGGGCGAAGGCGCCCTTCGGGGTCATGTACCCGGTGTCCTCCCACTGATCCTCGCCGATCTCGTAGTTCAGCATGGCGCCGCTGATCATCGCGTCCGTGTACTCGGGCTTCAGCAGGCGCAGCAGGTTATACGTGCGCTTGATGCTCTCCGGAGAGACTGCCACATCATCGTCCATCAGCAGGATATTCGTCGCGGGCGTACCCTGCTCCATCGCCTCGATCATGCCGCGGGTGAAACCGCCGGCGCCGCCGACGTTCTGGTTCGGACGGACCGTCACATGCTCGCTGCTGAGCTTGCCGGCATCGAGCGTACGTCCGTTGTCGATGACGTACATGTTGAAGTGCTTGGCGATCTCTTCGCCGGATTCGATGATGTGGCTCTTGACCAAGCCGATGTTACGTTCGATGAAGCTTTCCTTCTTGAACGTGGTGGTGGACAGGACCAGCTCGACCGGGTTGAGATCGCCCTCGTATTCCACCGAATAATAGCTGTTCCTGATGGCGACCTGGCCGTCGGTCTCGATCTCGAAGCCGACGATCACGCTGTCATCGTCGATCTCCAGCGCAAGATCGACCTGTTGCCAATCGTCCGACGCGGGCGCGTCGGCGCTGACCGCATCGACCGGCTCGGGGTGGGCGGAGAATACGCCGCCCTTGGTCTGCAGCACATGAGCGGCGGCGCCCTTGAGCTCCAAGTGCAGGAAGAACTTGGTCGCCACGGTGTATTGCGCTAATTTCTGCACCGACAGGGAATTGAAATACGTGGAGAAATCATAGGTGCCCTTGGTGTACAGCAGCCACGAGTCATCCGCCTCATCTTCGAGAACAGGGCCATCGGCCTTGCAGTACAGGGAGGGATAGCTTAACGAACGCGGATTCCTTTCCAGCAGAATATTGGCGAATTTCATCGTTGGCATGCATGCACCTCGGTCCTCACGAACAAAACAATCACTGGACATGATATAAGACGGTGGGTATCAGGGACCGTCACCGCGCACCAATGTGTACAGTACATACGCAGAACAAATTGTGATGACAATAAATCGTCTTGCAATGTTTCTAAATGCATGATGTAACGAGATGTACCCGTGCGCAGTCGGAAGTTTCAGATGATTGGTGATGTTTATTTCTGACACTTCTGTTGTTTTCGCGGATTAGGCTCTTGGCTAGGGCAGTCGTATGTCGAGTCCGCCGTATCTGGGCATGACGAGCGCGATGAGGTTGGCGACGTGGTGGAAGCCATAGGTCATACGGATGGTGACCTTGATCCGGTTGTTGAACGCCTTGAGCCTAGCGTTTGAATAGCCGAGCTGGATGGTCCTGAGGATGCCGGGCCGGCATCGCCGGATCTTCTCTGTGAGTTTGACGATCTCGGGGATGCGGCCGTGGGACGCCCGGAACACCCAGTAGTTGAGTTCCCCCGCAGGCCTGGCTGATCGTGTGCTTGAGTAGGGTGTGCAGGAGCTCCTTGAACCGCCAGATGCGGTAGGACTGGCCTTTGAGATCCGTGCGTTTCAGCGTGCCGAATGCCTCGTTCTGTTTGCCGATCGGATCGCCGAGGTTCCTCAGCGCGGAGTATTTGACGTCGCGCATGCGCTTTGCGGTTTTATCGGTGCCGGAACGGCGCGCGTCATTCCATAAGTGTTTTGCGGATCCTGTCGAGCGCACCGGTCATCCAGGAGACGATGTGGAACCCGTCCAGCATGTATTCTGCCTGCGGACACCACTCGTTGACGTATGAGTCGATCCTGCCCCGTCTCCGGTGACGACTCGGATGGAGGCGCGCTGTTCCTCGGTCAACTGTTGGAAGAACAGGTTGAACACGTCCCTGCCGTATCCGTTGTGCGTCCGGATCACCCTATGCCGTTCGTGGTTGACGACGACGGTGATGTACGTGTGGCCTCCTGCGGCTGGTCCCATCCACGCCGATCGTGGTGAGCCCGTCGCGAACGGTGACGACATCCCAGTTTTCAGCCGTTCGGCATGCCGCCAACCATGCGCCACGCGACGTGCAGGAAGCCGTTCCCGGTCTTCTGGTTAGCGACCGTCATCAGACATGCGTACTCCGCGCCTCGAAATTCCTAGTGAACGGATGCCGGGCTCCGCCCACGGCACGGATCCAACCACGACGCCGCATTCCAGGCAGTCCACGCGCAGCATGGCGGCGACCAGTTCGATGCACCAGCAGCCGGAGTCCTGATGACGTCAATGGCGCACGTCACCGCCTCGGTCATACCCGCAGCGGAAGCACCTGAGCATGTCCGCATGCGGGCGCTCCCGGATCTCGAGGACAGGTATGAGACGCAATGGCGAGTCGGCGATACGCGCGTCCTGACGTTGAGGAGCTGTTTGAATATGCTGTTCATCAGGCGCTTTTTGAGTGGTTCGTTTTTTCTTGGGTCGTTAATCATCCTATCCAGAGAGCGTCCTTCTCCTGCTCTCTCAACGACGAACCCACACCCACGAAAACAGCAATAGCGCCTAATTTATGAGGGGAAGCCTATAAGTCTTCGCCTAGTCCAGCGGCAGCGTCGACTCCCGCTGCACCAGCCGGCACGGCACGTAGTCCACGCCGTGGTGCGGGTGCCCGTTGATCGCGTCCATCAGGTATCGTGCCGCGCGGCGCCCGATGGTCTCCGCCTCGTTGTCGATGCTGGTCAGCGACGGGCGCGAGCTGGACGTGAGCACCTCCCAGTTGTCGTGCCCGATCACCGCGACGTCCTCCGGGATCTTCAGTCCCTGCTGTTTGAGCGCGTCGATGCAGCCGCGCGCGAGCTGGTCGCTCTGGCACACCACCGCGTCGAACTCGACGCCCTGGTCGATGAGCAGTCGTGTCGCGGCGCGTCCCCAGTTCTCGTCCCACCTGCCGTAGCGGATCGGTCCGGCCGGCTCGAGCCCGAATTCGGCCAGTGCCTCCAGCGCGCCCTTGGTGCGGTCGTTCGCCGCCGTATAGGTCTCGTCGCCGCCGATGATCGCGATCCGGTGCCGTCCGCAGGAGATCAGGTGGTTCACGGCGATGCGGCCTGCGTCCACGTTGTCGCAGGTCACCGAACAGTCCTCGGTGTCGGTGGACGGCCCGTAGGCGTACACCAGCGGCACGCCCCAGTCACGCCCCAGGCTGGGGCGTGGGTTGGTGCCGCGCTGCACGATCAGCAGACCGTCCACCTTCAGCGACAGCAGCTTCTTCACATGGTTGCGTTCCAGCGCGTCGTCGCCGCGCGCGTTGGCGAGCAGCACGGACGTCGACTGGGCGCGCAGCTCGTTTTCGGCGCCGATCAGGATGGGGGTGGAGAAGCGCCCCTGCAGGTCGGAGGTGACCAGTCCGATCGTGCCGGACGTGCCGCGGGCCAGCGACTGGGCGAGCTTGTTGGGGGAGTAATTGAGCTGTTGCGCCACGGCCAGCACGCGCCGGCGCGTATCCTCGGACACGCGGGGCTTGCCGTGCAGCGCCTTCGAGGCGGTGGCAAGCGATACGTGGGCCGCGGCCGCCACATCCTCGAGCCGCGCCGTCTGCCGATAGTCGTCTGTGCCCATGATCGCCCCCGCTTTCGCCTGCCGTTCCCCTTATTGTATCCACCATTGCTCAACAATGCGAAAATTTTCGCGTATGTGCAGTTTTGTGCTGTATTGGTTGGAAGTTCACAGAATTTGGTGAGATTAGCTGCGAAAATTAACAAAATATAGTTTTCGCATTTTTGACTTTTCTGAGCGGTTGGGTGTGTCGCAATAGGATGTGCAAAGGCCGAAAATAACTGGAAAGTAGCTGTTTTATATTGACTTAAACCGGTTTGATGTCGCAAGAGAAAGCGTTTTTGCATTTTCCTTCACTTTCGCTTATGATGAGAAAAGGCTTTCGCAGAGGAAACGATCACGAAGGAGAGAAGTAAATCTGCGAGGGACTGCGCACATACCAACGCAACACACAACCGAATACTTGGCGGATCGTCCGCCGCCGCCTCTCAAAGTTGAGCGGAACACAATAGAGAAAGAAGCGAACAATGGTGTCTTTCAACAAGTTCACACGCGCCCTCGCCGGTTTCGCGGCCTCGGCAATGCTGGTGTCGCTGGCCGCCTGCGGCGGCGGAACGGGCAACACCTCCGCAGCCAAGGACATCCCGGCCGAAGGCACCGATGACGGCACCGAGATCACCCTGTGGACCCGCTCCCCGCTGGAGCGCCAGGCCAAGAACGCGGTCGAGGCCTACAACAAGAGCCACAAGAACCAGGTCAAGCTGGAGATCATCCCGAACGACGACATGGAAGGCAAGGTCGGCTCCGCCTCCCAGACCGACTCCCTACCCGACATCCTCGCCGGCGACGTGGTCCGCATCCCGTACTGGGCTTCCGAGGGCATCTTCACCGACATCACCAAGCAGATCGACGGCCTGTCCAACAAGTCCGACCTGCAGCAGGGCCACATCGAGGCCGGTACCGTCGACGGCTCCGAATACACGCTGCCGTTCATCACCGACGTGTCCGTGATGGTCTGGAACAAGGCGCTGTACAAGGAGGCCGGGCTCGACCCGGAGAAGGGCCCGTCCAGCATCGACGAGTTCGTGCAGCAGGCCAAGGCCGTCGCCGCCCTCAACAAGGACGGCGTCGCGGGCTCCTACCTCGCCGGCCAGTCCGGCGGCGCGCTCGTCTTCGACCTCTTCCCGTCCGTGTGGGCCGACGGTGAGTCTGTGATGAACGACGACGGCACCGAGGCCACGCTGGACAACGACTCCATGAAGGCCGTGCTCGACGCCTACAAGACCCTCGCCAACACCACCAACGGCCTCGGCGCGGGCTCCAAGGAAGAGACCGGCGCTACCTGGACCGCCCCGTTCGCCAACGGCAAGATCGGCGTCATGCCCTACCCGAACACCTCCACCACGGCGCTCTTCGACGCCGAGAAGGACGGCGGCTTCGAAGTCGGCGTCGCCCCGATCCCGGGCTCCAAGGAAGGCAAGACCTCCACGTTCCTCGGCGGTGACGCCATGGGCATCTCCAAGGATTCCAAGCACGTCGCCCAGGCGTGGAACTTCCTCAACTGGCTGATGCAGGCCGACTCCCAGAAGACCGTCTTCGCGGACAACGGCGACACCGCCTCCAACATCCAGACCCTGAAGACCGCCTACGACGACGCCGATCCCCGCGTGCAGACCATCAACTCCGTGATCATCGACGGCAACGGCCAGACCCCGAAGTCCCCGGCCTTCAACGAGGCCTTCAACGCGGCCGGCTCCCCGTGGCAGCTGCTCGTGCAGAACGCGGTCTGGGGCAACGGCGACCTCAAGGCCGACAACCAGGCCGTCACCGACGTCCTCGGCCAGTGATTCGCGGCGCGGCCCCGATCCCCTCCCTGGCCGGTGATCGGAGCCGCGCTCCCCGCGGTGGCGGGCCGCAGTATTCCCGCCGCCGTTTCCCCCACCCGGATGTGGTGTGCTGACAGGGCTGATTCCTGGGTTTTTCTTCTCCTTTTCTCTCGGACTCAGCCCCGGCAACGGATTTCATCCTCGGTAAATCCCCATTCTGTTCACACATAAACTCGAAGGAGAGAAGTATGTCAAGTACTTCGAATAGCGCGGTGCCGGTGCACCGTTCCAAGGCGAAGGCGGAACAGACCCGGCGCGGCCTGCTGTACGCGCTGCCGGACTGGCTCATGATCATCGTCCTGTTCTTCGCCCCGATCGTGCTGCTGGTCGTCATGGCCTGCTCGCGGTGGAGCCTGCTGGGCGGCAACAAGGGATTCAACTTCCCCGACAACTTCGTCAAGGTGTTCGAGAACAAGCTGCTCGGGCAGTCGATCTGGTTCACGCTCGAGTACACGGTGATCGTCACGATCTTCCTGCTGGCCCTCGGTCTTGGCCTCGCGCTGATCGTGCAGGAGTCCAGCAAGTGGAACAACGTGCTGCGCACCTGCTTCCTGCTGCCGTCCGCCACCGGTCTTGCCTCCGCCTCGCTGCTGTTCTACGCGCTGTACTCGCCGCAGGTCGGCCCCGTCACCAAGATCCTGAGCTTCTTCGGCCTGATGGACGCCGGCGGATCGGTGCTGGCCACCGGCCAGTCCGCCCTGTGGGCCACGATCATCGTGATCGTGTGGCGCTTCTCCGGCTACTACATGCTGCTGATGATGATCGGCCTGCAGGCGATCCCGGGCGACCTGTACGAGGCGGCCCGCATGGACGGCGCCGGCACGTGGCGCATCTTCCGCTCGATCACCCTGCCGCTGATGAAGCCGACGATCGTGATGTGCCTGGTCTACTGCGTCACCGGTTCGATCCTCGCCTTCGACCAGTTCTTCATCCTCACCAAGGGCGGTCCGAACAACTCGACGATGACCGTCGTGCAGCTCATCTACAACTTCGCGTTCGACTCGAAGAAGGATCTGGGCATGGCCGCGGCGCTCTCGCTGATGGTCCTGTTCGCCCTGGTGATCATCAATTCCATCCAGATGCGCGGCATGCGCGACAACACCAAGTAAGAGTAGGGGAGAAAACATCATGACTACCCCAATGTGGAAGCGCGTCATCGCCCGTGTGCTGCAGGCGTTGCTTGCGATCGTGTTCATCAGCCCGCTGGTGTGGGTCATCATCAGCTCGTTCAGCCCGCAGGCCGGCTCCGCCCAGTCCAGCGGCTGGGGCATCAACAACTACCTGACCCTGTTCGGATACCAGGAGGGCCTGCCCAAGTACCTGTTCAACTCGGTCGTCGTGACGCTGGTCGCGGTCGTCTTCTCCGTGATCGTGTGCACGCTGGCCGGCTACTCCTTCTCCCGCTTCGATTACCCGGGCCGCAACCTCGGCTTCATGGTGACCCTGTCGATCCTCATGGTCCCGTACGCCTCGCTGCTGATCCCGCTGGTCGTGTGGTACCAACAGATCGGCCTGAACGACTCGCTGCTCGGCGTCGGCCTGGTGATCACGCTGTTCCAGCTGCCGATGTCGACCTTCATCATGCGCAACGCGTTCGACGCGATCCCCAAGGACATGGAGGAGGCCGCCATGGTCGACGGCTGCAACTCCTTCCAGGCGCTCATCAAGATCCTCGTCCCCGTCGTCAAGCCCTCGATGGTCACCGTCGGCCTGCTGGCCTTCCTGGAAGCGTGGAACAACTTCATGATCCCGCTGTACCTGTCCAGCTCGTCGAAGTCCACCCTGCCGCTCGCGATGGTGAACATGCGCCAGCAGACCATGGGCGTCATCGACTACGGCGCCACCGAAGCCGGCGTCGTGATCCTCCTGATCCCCGCCGCCATCCTCTTCCTCGCCCTCCAGAAGTACTACGTGAAGGGGTTCATGGCTGGTGCCGTGAAGGGATGATGGCTGGCGCCATCATCCCTTCGGGGACAGCCCGGTGGGCTGTCCCCAGGCACCAGGCCGAAGCGCGGCAGCGCTGAGGCGAACATTGAGTCTTCGCGTAGCGAAGTCGATAATTGCAGGACGGGAGCCGTGAAGGGCTGATGGCCGGCGCCAGCAGCCCTTGGCTGGGAGCCCAGTGGGCTCCCAGCAGGCTCCCGGCGTAGGGGCCGCCGCCACAGGGCGAGCCCGGAGCCAGATTAAGGCCTCGCCGAAGTCGAGTCCGCAGTTGCAGGGCCGGAGGAGGCGCCACGCCAAAGTTGGTCTCGATACCCTGCATTATTTAATTTGTCCACCATGTCTGGCTCCCCTCTGGAGGGGAGCCGTCGGCGAAGCCGACTGAGGGGAGGCCGCAAGTAGGTGAATCGATATCTCAATCGTTCGCGGGAATCCTCCCCTCAGACCGCTTCGCGGCCAGCTCCCCTCCAGAGGGGAGCCAGACATAGAAAACGAACTTACGACGCGGGATGCTAGGTTCTTCTCTCAGTTCGTTTGCACGCCAATCCTCCTCAGCTCGTGCAACCACAGCTTGCAATCCGGCCCATCCCGCAGCGTCGCCCCCCCCCCGAGAGCCAACACCCCTCTCTACCAAGGAACACACATGACACATATCACCATCACTTCCCCGTTCTGGAAGCAGCGTCGCGACCAGATCGTCGAGTCGGTCATCCCCTATCAGTGGGGCGTGATGAACGACGAGATCGATACCACGGTCCCGGATGACCCGGCCGGCAACCAGCTGTCCGATAACAAGAGCTATGCGGTCGCCAATTTCAAGGTCGCGGCCGGCGAGATCGACGACGTATTCCACGGCATGGTCTTCCAGGACTCCGACGTCTACAAGTGGCTGGAGGAGGCCGCCTATGCGCTGGCCTACCATCCCGACCCCGAGCTCAAGGCGCTGTGCGACCGTACGGTCGATCTGATCGCCCGCGCCCAGCAGCCGGACGGCTATCTGAGCACCCCGTACCAGATTCGCTCCGGCATCTGGGCGAAGCGCCCGCGCTTCAGCATGATCCAGCAGAGCCATGAGATGTACGTTATGGGCCATTACATCGAGGCCGCCGTCGCCTACCATCAGGTGACCGGCAATGAGCAGGCCCTTGATATCGCCCGAAAGATGGCCGACTGTCTGGACGCCAACTTCGGTCCCGAGGACGGCAAGATCCACGGCGCCGACGGTCACCCCGAAATCGAGCTCGCCCTTGCCAAACTGTATGAGGAGACCGGCGAGGAACGGTATTTGTCGCTTGCCCGGTACCTCATCGACGTGCGCGGCCAAGACCCTCGGTTCTATGCCAAGCAGCTCGAGGCCATGTACGGCGACAACATCTTCCCCGACCTCGGCTTCTACAAGCCCACCTATTTCCAAGCCGCCCAGCCCGTGCGCGACCAGCAGACCGCGGACGGCCACGCCGTGCGCGTCGGCTATCTGTGCACCGGCGTGGCGCATGTGGGCCGGCTGCTCGGTGACCAGGGGCTGATCGACACGGCCAAGCGTTTCTGGAAGAACATCGTCACCCGCCGCATGTACATCACCGGCGCCATCGGATCCACGCATGTCGGCGAGTCGTTCACCTACGACTACGATCTGCCGAACGACACGATGTACGGCGAAACCTGCGCATCCGTGTCCATGAGCATGTTCGCGAGCCAGATGCTTGAGCTGGAGCCGAAGGGCGAGTACGCCGACGTGCTGGAGAAGCAGCTGTTCAACGGCGCGATCGCGGGCATCTCGCTCGACGGCAAGCAGTACTACTACGTGAACCCGCTCGAATCGGAGCCGGCCGGTCTGGCCAACCCCGACCGCCACCATGTGCTGTCGCACCGCGTCGATTGGTTCGGCTGCGCCTGCTGCCCGGCCAACATCGCGCGCCTGATCGCCTCCGTCGACCGCTACATCTACACCGAGCGCGACGGCGGGAGCGCCGTGCTCAGCCACCAGTTCATCGCCAACGAGGCGTCGTTCGATTCCGGGCTGACCGTGGTGCAGGAGTCGAACTTCCCATGGGAGGGCCATATCGCCTACCGCGTTGCCCTGCCGGCCGAAGCCGTTGCTCCGGTGCGGTTCGGCGTGCGCGTGCCGGGCTGGTCGCTCGCCGACTACACGCTGAAGCTCGACGGCGCGGAGGTGAATCCGGAACTGGCCGATGGATTCTCCTACTTCGACGTGCAGCCCGGCGACGCGCTGGAGATCACGCTCGATGTGGATATGTCGGTCAAGTTCCTGCGCGCCAACAGCCGCGTGCGCGTCGACGCCGGCCAGGTGGCTGTGATGCGCGGGCCTCTGGTCTACTGCGCCGAGGAAGCCGACAACCCGGGTGAGCTGTGGCGCTATGCGGTCGATGCCGATGCCGCCAAGGCGCAGGCCGCATTCGAACCCGATCTGCTGGGTGGCGTGGAGACCGTAAGCGTGCCCGGCTCGCGCGAAGCCGAGGACTCCGAAGACGCGCCGCTGTATGCGTCCGCCGACGAGCCGCTCGCCGAGGAATCCGTCACGGTGAAGCTGGTGCCGTACTACTCGTGGGCCAATCGTACCCTGGGCGGCATGCGCGTGTGGCTGCGCAAGCGCTGACGGCGATGCGTGGCCGCCTCTGACGGCATGCCCGCCGGCGTGATATCGGCCCGAATCTCATCCGAAGCTCCCTCAACGAGGGAGCTTCGTGCGTTTATGGCGATATGTGCGCATTCATGGGTGAAGCATGTGAGGATATGGTTTTATTCCATACGGTGCCGGATGAATTGGATGCGATATTTCTCGTCTGTGCGTGCGTGAATGCTGCGGGGCATCGAGTTGTCGGTGCGTGCGGAAGTATAGCAACCGGTTGTATGGCGTAATACGGCGTTGCTGTATCGTTATATCACGGTTGTTCTCGGACCTCGTGCACCGACAACTCGGGGTTACTGCGCAATTGTGGTGGAATCGGCCCGGCTCCGTGACCTAGTGGTCTGTCTCGCAAATAATGCAGTGGTTTGCGCCCCCGCCGGCGGGGGCTGTCGGCGCAGCCGACTGGGGTGGTCAAAAACGCTGCAACATCAAGTATCCGACCACCCTCCGGCGCTATGCGCCACCTCCCGACAGCGGGAGGATCGACTACTCGATCATTTGCGAGACAGGCCACCAGTTCCGTGTGCGCCGAGGCGTTATCGCAGCGGTAGCGTGGATTCGCGCTGCACCACGCGGCACGGCATGTATTCGATGCCGTGGTGAGGGTGCCCGTTGATCGCGTCCAACAGCTTGCGCGCGGCGACATGGCCGATTTCCTCGGTTGGATTGACGATCGAGGTCAGCGGCGGCACGGAATCAAGCGTGAGCACCTGCCAGTCGTCGTGGCCGATCACCGCCACATCGCGCGGGATCTCCAATCCGGCCTGCCTGAGAATCGTCAGGCAGCCGCGCGCGATCTGATCGTTCTGGCAGACCACGCCGTCGAATTCGAGATGCTGGTCGAGCAGCAGCCGGGTCGCGGCCCTGCCCCAAGCTTCCGACCATTCGTTGAAGCGGACCGGGCCGACCGGTTCCAGATGCGCGTCGTGCAGCGCCTGCATCGTGCCTTTGAGGCGATCGGTGGCCGCGTCGAAGGTCTCGTTGCCGCCGATGATCGCGATACGCCGTTTGCCGCAGGAGATCAGGTGCTCGACGGCTAGGCGCCCGGCCTGCACGTTGTCGCAGGTCACCGAGCACTCGTCGGGGTCTTCGCTGGGCGCATAGGCGTACACCAGCGGCACGTCGACCACATTGCGCAACGAAGGGCGCGGATTGGTCTCCTGGCCGGCGATCAGGATGCCGTCGACGTTTTTCGAGGCGAAGAATTCCAAGCCGTTGCGTTCCAACTGCGCGTCTCCGCGCGCGTTGTTGAGCAGCACGGTGTTCGAGGTGGCGCCAAGCTCGTCCTCGGCGCCAAGCAGGATCGGGATGCTCCACCGGCCGACCAGATCCGAGGTGATGACGCCGATCGAACCGCTGCGCTCGCCGGGGGCGGTCGATGTTCCCGTAGCAGTGATGTAGCCGAGCTCCTGCGCGGCGTCCAGCACCTTGCGCCGCGTCGCGTCGCTGACGCGGGGTTGGCGGTTCAGCGCCTTTGAAGCCGTGGCCAGTGAGACGCCGGCGGCCGCGGCGACGTCGGCCAGCGTGCTTTTGCGGGAAGGCGGCTGCGCATAGGGCTGGGGCTGAACGGTGCTCATCGGCATATCCCTTCGGTTGATTATCACCAGTATAGTGCGCCATGGGAAAATGCGAAAATAAAAGTACGCTAAATGAAAGAAATTTGCGCGGGGGAGTTGTATGGCGGAATCCTAGTTGTTAGTAAGGGAAATGTCGGGAAATGCGCAGTGGTGCGCGAAGGGGAGGGATGGGGCGGCCGATGCGAGTTTTCTCACAGTTTTCGCATTTTCGCCTGATTGCCGGCCGGTCGTTCCCGGCTGGAATCCGATCGTCCGCGTACGGCGTACGCGCCGGACGCTTGCCCCGCCCGTAGGCTAGGCTCGTAAGGGAACAAGGAGGAATGCCATGGCATCCAACAAATTCCTGAAAAAGATCCTGATCGGTGGCGCGCTGACCGCGGGGGCGGCCGCCTGGGCCATCAAGCCGCGTTCGTTCTCCGACAAGCAGCGCAACTTCGTGCCGTCCATTCCGGATGTCTGGTACGCGCACCGCGGCCTGCACGATGCGGGTTCCGGCCTGACCGCACAGTATGCGGTGGAAAGCGGCGAATATGTGGCTTTGGCCCGCCGCATGGCCATCAAGGCCGGGTATGGGGACGCTTCGGTTTCCGGGCCGATCGCGCCGGAGAATTCCCTGGCATCGTTCGCGGCCGCGTGCGAGGCCGGATACGGCATCGAGCTGGATCTGCAGCTGACCGCCGACGATCAGGTCGTGGTCGTGCATGATCCCGATCTGATGCGTGTGGCGGGCGACCCCCGCCGCATCGCGGATCTGACCTATGACGAGCTGACCCGGATCCCGCTGTTCCCCAACGATGCCTCCGGCGCGGCCGTGGCGTCGGCGCTGCCCGGTTCCGACGATCCGGAGTCGATGGCGACGCCCCTCAACGCGCCGTCCGGGTACTACCAGCATGTGCCGCTGTTCTCCGACGTGCTCGATGTCGTGGCTGGCCGCGCGCCGCTGATCGTGGAATACAAGTTCGACGACAATTCGGCGTGGGGTCCGCGCGATGAGGAGCTGATGGAGAAGGGCGACGCGCTGCTGCAGGCCTACGACGGCCCGTATGTGGTCGAGTCCTTCAACCCGGCGGCCGTGCACTGGTATGCGGATCACCGCCCCGAGGTATGCCGCGGCCAGCTGGCCTGGGGGCCGTCGCTCGAGGAGGCCGGCCTCAAGGAGTGGGCCGCCGGACTGCTGATCTTCGACTGGATCTCGCGCCCCGACTTCATCGCGTACGACTGGAGCGGCGGCAACAGCCCGCAGATGCGCCTCGCGCGTGCGATGGGCGCGGTACCGGTCTCGTGGACCGTGCGCAGCAGCGACGAGCTGGCCCAGTGCGACGATTGGTTCGACCACCACATCTTCGAGGCGTTCGTTCCGGACCGCTGATCGAATTCGGCGCGAAACCCAATCGGTTCCGCGCCTTGTCATATTTGGCTCCCCTCTCTGAGGGGAGCTGTCGGCGTAGCCGACTGAGGGGGAGAGCATGCGAATCGGCTTGATTCAGACGTTCGTGGTAATGCTCCCCTCATAGAGGGGAGCCAGATAGAACACATGAACTTACGACGCAGGATACTAGCCGAAACGCGCCTCAGTCGATCACGCCGTACAGGCGGTCGCCGGCGTCGCCCAGACCCGGCACGATGTATGCCTTGTCGTTGAGCTTCTCGTCGACGGCGCAGACCACGATCTTGAAGTCGATGGACGGATCGATGGTCTTCTTGACGAATTCGATGCCCTCCGGCGCCGCGATGATGCACACCGCGGTGACGTCCTTCGCGCCGCGCTCGGCCAGGTAATGCGTGGCGGACACCAGCGTGCCGCCGGTGGCGAGCATCGGGTCGATGAGGAAGCACTGGCGGCCGTCCAGGTTCTCCGGCAGACGGTTCGCATAGGTGATCTGCTGGGTCGGGTGCTCCTCGTCGCGCTTCATGCCCAGGAATCCGACCTCGGCGGTGGGGATCATCTTGGTCATGCCGTCGAGCATGCCCAGTCCGGCGCGCAGCACGGGGACGATGATCGGGGCCGGATCGGCGATGTGCTTGCCGACCATGGGCGCGACCGGCGTTTCGATCGGCTTGTCGACGACATCGAGATTGCGCGTCGCTTCGTAGGCCTCCAACATGACCAGCTCGGTGACGAGCTCGCGGAACGTGGCGGATGACGTGTCCTTGTCGCGCAGGACGGTCAGCTTGTGGTCCACCAACGGGTGGTTCAGAACATGTAACTCCATGATTCACAAGCGTACTACGAGCCGCGCGAACGTGCGGCGGCGGCCGTACCCCCGCACCGATTGACGGCCCGGAATCGGCGGTATTCCGGGGGAATCGGCTCGGTCTCCGCGGCCGCCTACGTAACCTGCTCGTCACGCTTGAGATGAATCGGAAACACACGGGCAACCGAAAATCAACCATCCGCTGTCATTCTTTGTCTCGCCGAAATCGACGTGAGTCTTACGCGAGAGGAAGAGGACGTATGGCCACATTACAACGGATCAGAGTAGCCGCGGCGCTGTGCGCCGTAGCCGCAGTGCTGTCCACCAGCGGCTGCGGATGGGGCAGGACGGTCGCCGAGAAGGAAGCCGCCGACAAGAACAGCACGACGGCCGCCAGCACGGCCTCGTCATGCGTGGACACGTCGGGAGACACCATCAAAATCGGCTTCGTGAATTCGCTGTCCGGCACGATGGCGATTTCCGAGCAGACGGTCAGCGACTCGCTGCACATGGCCGTCGACGAGATCAACGCGAAGGGCGGCGTGCTGGGCAAGCAGCTCAAGGTGGCGCAGCAGGACGGCAAATCCGAGCCGGCCGTATTCGCCGAAAAGGCCAAGACCCTGATCGAGAAGGAATGCGTGGCCGCGGTGTTCGGCGGCTGGACCAGCTCCTCGCGCAAGGCCATGCTGCCGGTGTTCGAGGCCGATAATGCGCTGCTGTTCTACCCGCTGCAGTACGAGGGCATGGAGGCCAGTCCGAACATCTTCTACTCCGGGGCGGCGCCGAACCAGCAGATCGTGCCGGCGCTCGACTACCTCAAGGAAAAGGGCTACAAGAAGCTGTTTCTGGTCGGCTCCGACTACGTGTTCCCGCAGACCGCGAACCGCGTGGTCAAGGCGTACGCCGAAGGCAACGGCATGGAGGTCGTCGGCGAGGAATACACGCCGATGGGCTCCACCGACTTCACCACCATCGTCAACAAGCTCAAGTTCTCCGGCGCCGACGCGGTCGTCAACACGCTGAACGGCGATTCCAACGTCGCGTTCTTCAAGGAATACAAGGCCTCCGGGCTGAAGGCCGAGACCACCCCGGTGATCTCGATGTCGATCGCCGAGGAGGAGGTCTCCGCGATCGGCGTCGACAACGTCAAGGGCCAGCTGACCGCATGGAACTACTACCAAACGCTCGACAACGCGCAGAACAAGACCTTCGTCAAGAACTTCAAGGCGCGCTACGGGGCCAACCGGCCGACATCCGACCCGATGGAATCGGCGTACACCTCCGTGTACCTGTGGAAGGGCATGGTCGAGAAGGCCAAGTCCTTCGACGTGGACAAGGTCAAGGCCGCCGCGGACGGGGTCACCTTCGACGCGCCGGAGGGCAAGGTCAAGGTGGACGGCGAGAACCACCACATCTACAAGACCTCCTATATCGGCGAAATCGGCGAGGACAAGCTCATTCACACCGTGTGGAAGTCCGACGGGCCGATCAAGCCCGATCCGTACCTGAAGACCTACGACTGGGCGAAGAGCCTGAGCGCGGGCGCCGACGGCGATTCCGCGAGCAACTAAGGAGAGGACGCCACAATGAACATGCTATTCCCACAGATCGTGGCAGGTCTGTCCAACGGATCGATCCTGCTGCTGGCGGCCCTCGGGTTGTCGCTGACCTTCGGCCAGATGGGCGTGATCAACAATGCCCACGGCGAGTTCATGATGGCCGGCGCATACACCGCGTACGTCATGAGCACGCTGTTCGGCAACAAGACCGTGGCGCTGGCCGTGGCGCTGATCGTCGGATTCTGCGTCTCCGGCCTGCTCGGCCTGCTGCTGGACGTTGCCCTGCTCGAGCGCATGCGCAACCGCCCGCTGGACACGCTGCTGGTGACCTTCGGTGTATCGCTGGTGCTGCAGCAGCTGGCCCGCGACATATTCGGGGCGACGCCGGTGTACGCTTCGGCGCCCGTGGCGCTGACCAACCCGGTGACGGTGTTCGGCTACAGCTTCTCCGCCGGCCGCCTGTTCATCTTCATCCTGTCGGTCGTGTGCGTGGCCGCGCTGTATGCGGTCCTGAAACTCACGCCGCTCGGCCGCCAGATCCGCGCGACCTCCGAAAACCGTGACCTGGCCGAGGTGTCCGGCATCTCGACGCGCACCGTCGACCACGTCACCTTCTTCCTTGGTTCCGGCATCGCCGGCATCGCCGGCGTGGCGCTGAGCCTGCTCAACTCGATCAGCTTCAACTTCGGCACGACGTTCATCGTGCAGGCGTTCCTGGTGGTCGTGGCCGGCGGCGTCGGCCAGCTCAAGGGCGCGGTGATCGCATCCTTCGTGCTGGGCCTGTGCCAGTCGGCGATCGAGCTGCCGACATCCGCGTCGATCGGTCAGGTTGCCGTGTTCCTGATCGTCGTGGTGTTCCTGCAGTTCCGCCCGCAGGGGCTCGTTTCCATCCGTTCGAGGAACCTCGCGTAAGGGGGGAGTGACGATGAAGAATATGTCGGCAAGCGATTTCTATGCCAAATACAAGTCGTGGATCGGCGCGGTGATCGCGATCGCGCTGATCTTCCTCGCACCGCAGGTGATGAGCGTCTACAACCTCGGCCTGCTGTCGAAGTACCTGTGCTACGCGATGGTGGCCGTCGGCATCGGCCTGGCATGGGGCCAGGGCGGCATGCTGACGCTGGGCCAAGGCCTGTTCTTCGGCCTGGGCGCCTACGTGATGGCCATCCACATGAAGCTCTCGGACATCGGCGCCGGCCAGGTGCCCGATTTCATGGCCCAGTACGGCATCGACAAGGTGCCCGGGTTCTGGGAGCTGTTCCGCAATCCGGTCATTGCCGTGATCGGCGTGGCCGCGTTGCCCGGCGCGCTCGCCGCGCT
>OKQJ01000128.1_pt1 | contig 38910 bp, 31 predicted proteins | sample 1614171 | NCBI WGS metagenome assembly OKQJ01 (sample SAMN04436911, study PRJEB24849) | human gut metagenome | biome: human gut; feature: NICU; material: stool | host: Homo sapiens | place: USA: Saint Louis, MO | collected 2012-05-30 | reverse complement strand
GGTCTCGGCATTCCTGCTGAACCGCTCTTCCGATCTAACCTCATGGTCGGTTCCAAGATGCGCAGGTACTCGGCCGTGTCGCCCCTGTCTAGCGCCTGGATGGCGGCGGAGGCGTGCGGCGCGAGCACGGAGAACGCGCCGAGCAGCGCGTTGGAGTGCATGACGGCGCGCTTGCCGGTCTTCGGATCGTCCTGTTCGGCGTCCTTGATGAGATCCACGTAGTGGAAGTCGTCGCCGGTGAGCATCATCGTGCCCTCGGGCAGCATGGCGCGCATATAGCGTTCGGAGTCGGCGTCGAGCAGAGACATCTTCACGCCGCGCACCTTGCCGGGGTTGTGCTCGATGATGGCGAGCACGGTCTTGGAGGCCTCGCGCCAGTCGGTGGAGCCGAAGTAGCCGTGCAGCTGCGCGTCGAAGACCTCGCCGAGCCAGTGCAGGATGACCGGGCTCTTGGCGGCGCCGATCACCTCGTCGTAGACCTTGACGTAGTCTGCGGGGCTCTGCGCGGTGCGGCACAGGTGGCGCGAGCACATGATGACCGGACCGTCGCCGGCCTCCTCGCACACGCCCAGCTGCTCGAGATAGGCGTCGACGATCTGCGCGAGCGTGTAGTCGCCGCCCTGCTCCAGCTGATCGGTATTGACGCCGACCGATACCAGATCGGCCACAGGGCGCCCCCAGCCCTCCTTGTCGGCGTATTCCTTGGCGGCGGCCCCAGAGCGGCGCATGAGCTCGGCGGTGGCGGCCCAATCCATGCCGAGGTTGCGCTGCGCGGTATCCATGCAGTCGGCGACGCCGAGTCCCCAGGACCAGACCATGCGGCGGAATCCGATCGTGGATTCCCAGTCGACTTCGGCGGGACGGCCCGGCGTGTTGTCGGCCCAGGCGACCGGCACGACGTGCGCGGCGGCGTAGGCGATGCGCGACTTCAGCGGCACGGTCGGCTTGCTGAAGGCCGGCGCCGGATTCGCTTCGACCTTGCGGGTGGCGCCGTTCTTATCGATCAGTGTGAATGTTGACATTGTTTCCTCTTTCTGGCTCCCGCCGGCGGGGCTGTCTGCGTCAGCGGACTGAGGGAAGTTCCGGAATCGAGGTAAACTCCCCTCAGCCGCTACGGCGACCGCTCCCCTCAGAGGGGAGCCAATTGCAACGAACTCAGTACCGGCCTTCGGGGACCTGAATCTTGGCGCCCTTTTCAGCGGATTCGTAGCCCAGCTCGGCCAGGCGAACGCCGCGCGCACCGGAGGCGAAGTCGTACGGGTAGTCGGCGCCTTCGGCCAGGGAGCGCAGGTACTCCTCCCACTGCACCTTGAAACCGTTCTCGAAGGTCTCGTCGGTGCAGATCTCCTGCCAGTTGTCCATGTACTTGTGCGGATCCGGCACGTCCGGGTTCCAGAAGGCCTTCGGGGTGACGTCGCGCACCTGGATCTCGGCGCCGAACAGGCCGACGACCGCGGAGCCCCTGGTGCCGTCGATCTGGAACTCGAGCAGCTCGTTGCGGTAGACGCGGGTGTTCCACGAGGAGTTCATCTGCACGGTGATGCCGTTGTCCAGCTCGAAGATGGCGTAGGCGGCGTCCTCGGCGGTGGCCTGGTACGTGTTGCCCTTCTCGTCCACGCGCTCGGGGATCTCGGTCTTCGCCTCGGCGTAGACGGTCTTGATCTTGCCGAACAGGCCTTCGATCACGTAGTTCCAGTGCGGGAACATGTCGGAGATCATGCCGCCGCCGAGTTCCTTCTTGTAGTTCCAGCTGGGGCGCTGCGACTCGCGCCAGTCGCCCTCGAACACCCAGTAGCCGAACTCGCCGTGCACCGACAGGATGCGGCCGAAGAATCCGGACTTGATAAGGCGGCGCAGCTTGAGCAGGCCGGGCAGGAACAGCTTGTCGTGCACCACGCCGGTCTTGACGCCCTTGGCCTCGGCCAGGCGGACCAGCTCGCAGGCGTCCTCGTAGGTTTCGGCGATCGGCTTTTCGGTGTAGATGTCCTTGCCGGCGGCGATGGCCTTCTCGATCGCCTCGACGCGCGCCGAGGTGACGAGGAAGTCGGCGTACAGCGAGTAGTGTGGGTCGGCGAGCACCGCGTCGAGATCGGTGGTGTACTTGAGACCGCCGTGCTTTTCGGAGGCCTCCTTGAGCTTGGCTTCGTGGCGGCCGACCAGGATCGGGTCGAGCTGCACGCGCGAGCCGTCGGACAGCTCCACGCCGCCCTGCTCGATGATGGGCAGGATGGAGCGGCACAGGTGCTGGCGGTAGCCCATGCGGCCGGTCGCTCCGTTGAGAATGACTCCGATCGTCTTGTCTGCCATGGTATTCGGTTCCTTTCGCTGATTGCGACGTCGCATCTACAGTTTTCTGGTTTGCTCGGTCTGAAGCTTACCATTTTGGTAAGCGCTTTCCGTTGATTGCAGTATACAACGGCAGGAACCGTGACGCAAATCACAAGAAACGCCGAGTGTTACCAGTTTCATCCGCTTCGAATAGTTGCCGTATTACGGTAAGCGATTGCGATTGACGGGACGGCGACCCGGCCAAGAGCGGATTCTCGAATACGGTGCGACTCCTGAGCGTGTATACTATGTATATACACTAAGGAGGTTGCCATGAACACCACCACATTGACGAAATGGGGCAACGGACAAGGCGTTCGCTTGTCCAAGGACACGATGGAAAAAGCCGGTCTGCATGTAGGCGATTCACTGGAAATACATACGGAAAACGGGAAAATCACCCTTCTGGCGGCCAAAAAACGCTATATCGATGTCCTCGACTACCAGGCACTGTTTCGGGACTATGATGGTCCGGCTCCCGAAGAAGACGGCTTCGCCCGGCCCGTCGGTCAGGAGCTCGCATGATACGAAGGCATCACTATGGCGATGTCGTCTGGGCCGATCTCGATCCGACCGCGGGCCATGAACAGAATAAGCGACGCCCGCTCATCGTGGTCAGCAACGACGAATACAACCGGTACAACAACCTCGTCATGACCGTCCCCATCACCAGCAATCACGAGTACCCGCTCCATATCAACGTAGGCCTCATTCCAACCGAGGATGGCGGCGAGGTATACGGCTGGGCCGAGATCGAGCAGGCGAAAAGCCTGGATCTCGATGCGCGCAACGCCAGCAAGATCGCATCCCTCGAAGAGGAGACCATGGAACGCATCACCGTAATGCTGCTCAGCGGACTGATGCGCCCCTCGATGCGCATAGAGCGCATCTACTAGTATCCTGCGTCGTTAATTCGTTTAATAATTCTGGCTCCCCTCTCGGAGGCTGAGCCAGACATAGTACACGAACTTACGACGCAGGATACTAGAGGCCTGTCTCAATTTGTTGCATCCGTCACCTTTGCGGATACGGAAGGACCCTGCCTTATACATGCTCTCGCAGAGTTTTACCGAAGACCATGCTGCTCCAGCACATTGTGCGGAACAACCTCTTCAGGGGCATCGCATTATCCGGAAACGCCCACCGAACATACTCAGCCCCATTGCCCCCAGTACGAACTGCAAAATCTTGCCTCGCTGAGCATCCGGCTTGAGGCAACACCTTCTTGCGTTGTCGATTCCCTACATATAGCATGGAAAATGCATTCAGGGCCGCTCACATGTGGGGCGGCCGTTTTTGTCGCCTCCAGCTTATCCGCGCCGCACCTCCGACATGCGTCGTTACCGGGGCAGGAGATATTTCAGGCATGCCCTTGTGCAAGGCAGCATGTCACCGTCCCAATAACACAGTAACGGGTTAAGCAACGCATCGTGCGGCATGTATCGGGTGCAATACGCTATTCGATCTACCCACGACGGCCATCCGCGCGTCCCTCAAAAATCGCTCAGTATTCCTCGCGGTATTTCAGCGGCTTGCCGGCGGTGTGGCGCGCCAGCTCCTCGGCCACGTTGAGTCCCATCGCATGCAGTTCGCTGCCGGTGGATCCGGCGATATGCGGGGTGAGGATCACGTTGGGCATGTCCCACAGCGGCGAATCGCCCGGCAGCGGCTCGGGCCAGGTGACGTCGAGGATCGCGTTGATTCTGCCGGTCCTGAGTTCCGCGATCAGGGCGTCGTGGTCCACCACACGGCCGCGCGCCGAATTGAGCAGCGTGGCGCCGTCCTTCATGAGCCCCAGCTCGCGAGCGCCGATCATGCCACGCAACGGCGGAATATCCGGCGCATGAAGGGAGACGATATCGCCGCGGCCCATGACCTCGTCGAGACTGGCCTTGGTCGCGCCGTACGACGCGGTCTCATCGGCGGACATGTCGATGGCGTAGGCCAGCACGTCCAGACGGGTCATCTGCAGCATGGTCATGAGCCGGCGTCCGATGCGCGAGGACGCGCAGACGAGTCCGACCGTCTTCTCATAGTTGCCGACGTTGGCGAACACGCTCTGCACGTCTACCCACGCTCCCCAACCGCGTTGCTCATGGTACATGCGCTCGGCCCGGAAGAACGACTTGTTGGCCAGCAAGATGTTCGCGAAACAGTACTCCGCCACCGGCAATCCGTTGAGGTACCCGGAGTTCGACAGCGCAACGCCGCGCTCCCTCGCCGTCTCCTTGGCCCGGTCATCGGCGAAGATGCGATCGGCGGCGCCGCTGGCCGCGAAGATGCCCCGCAGCTTCGGCATGGCGTCCAGCGCCGCCGCGTCGAGCAGTCCCTCGGCGCCCCACCCGGTGATGATGTAACTGGCGGCGGCGATGCGTTCCGCATGCACGGGATCATGGAAATCCTCCACCACCGGGATGCCGCCGTTCGAGTCGTGGTCGAACGCGGCGACGGAAGCAAGCGTCCGCCACGCATCTGCCCCCATGATTTTCCCGATCAGATCGGCCGGACGGAACGAGAAGACCACCGACGGCCCATCGGGTCGTTCGGACGGCACAGCGGCCGACGTGGCCGACGATTCCAGCGATGATTCCAACGATGATTCCAACGACGGCGACTGTGCCATAACGGCTCCTTTGCATGGTGGCAATGCGCAAACCTGCACCCCATCGTACGCTCACCGAACGATTCAAGGCACTGCGTTGCAGCATGGATCCGTCACACCAATTTTGGCCACGCTTGCCCCTGCTGGAGGCCGAGCCGTGTAGCGGATGTCGGTGGCGTCCATAGGCGAGGGCGCGACGACAGTCGCGCAGGAATGCACGATCGAAGGCCGTCCCGATCGCAGGGCCCGGAGGGCTGTCGGCGCAGTCGACTGGGGATGGTCAACGAATACCGCGCCGGCCGCCCTCCGTCTCGCTTTGCAAGCCAGCTCCCGCGACATACGACATGCGCTTCGCGCACCGACCACGGACGCCCCCGGAATTGCCCCTCCAACGGAAGCCGTCGACTCCGGCATAACCGAGCCCTTCATTTACGCGGAAAGACACGCTTCCGCGTGGATTCCGCTCCCTCACGGCCCCCGTTCCCGGCGCACACCCTTCTCAACATCCGACGAACGCTTAAACCACAATTAGTTTATCAATAAACCAAAAATCGCATTTAAAGCCAATAAACCACACATATCGATCACTCCGCAACAACATCCCCCATTTACTCAACACAGCACCAAAACCGAGAATTTTCAACGATTCACCGTTATTTATCGCTGAGACACAACCTAATCCGACCGCAACGACGACCTCCGACTCACCCTTCATTCGACTTGTCTGCACCCGTTCATAGCATTAACGATAAACAAACAATACAAGCAAAGCAGCGCAGCAACAACCGCTTCACCCGCTCGACGCACCCCGAAGGAGCACATCGTGCAACAGCTACTTAAACCAGCGACCTTCCTGCTGATCATTCTGATCGGCTACCTGCTCAAGCGGTGCGGCCTGTTTGGGCCGCGCGACTACCGCATCATGCAGGTGGTGGTGTTCGACTGCACTCTGCCGGCGTCCATCCTGGTCTCGTTCGCCACCAACCCGCACAGCGCGAGCCTGCTGTGGGTCACCCTGTTCGGATTCCTGGCGGCGTTCATCCCCGTGCCGTTCGTGTTCCTGGCCTCGCGCAAGCGCCCGGTCGCCGACCGCGCGTTCCTGATGCTGAACTCCTCCGGCTACAACATCGGCAACTTCTGCTTCCCGCTGCTGCAGGCCTTCTACGGCGGCGGAGCCATCGTGACCGGCGCGATGTTCGATATCGGCAACGCGATCATGACCACGGCCGGCAGCAATGTGATGACCACCTCGCTGCTGCACATCGACCCGAACAAGCCCCTCACCGAGCAGAACGCCGGCGACGCGCCGACGCTCCCCTATCGCAAACCGGCGACCAAGCAGGAGAGCCGCGCGCTGCTGCGCGCCCGGCTCAGGACGATCGCCCTGGGATTCCTCAAATCCGGCCCCTTCGACATGTACATGATCATGACGCTGGTGGTGCTGTTCAACCTGCCGATCCCCGCGCTGCTGTCCGACGTGCTGGAACCGCTCGCGAACGCCAATCCCTTCTGCTCGATGCTCATGGTCGGCATGCTCATGGAGCTGCCGGCCAACGGCAAGGACGTGCGCGACCTGCTGCAGGTCATCGGCTGGAGACTGCCGTTCGGCGTGCTGTTCGCCCTTACGGCATGGTTCCTGCTGCCGCTCGACCCGGTGACCCGGCAGGCCGTCGCGCTGATGTGTTTCGCGCCGACCGCCGTGTTCTGCACGCTGTTCACCGACCGCGTGCTCGGCAACGCCAAACTCGCCGGATTCACGCTGGCCACCACCAGTTTCATCGCGATGTTCCTGATGACCGGACTGCACATGATGATGTGACGTCGGGTCGCACGGCACCGCATCGCACCGCCCTGCACCGCAATCATCATCTAACCTACAATTTTGCAATAACACCAACCCCACAAGGAGAACAATCATGGTCGATACCTGCCGCATCAGCGTCGACGCCGCAACGACGGTCGGAGAGCTGGATCATTCGTGGCGCTTCATCGGATACGACGAGTGCAACTACACCTACATGCCCGAGGGCAAGGAGCTGCTCGCCAAGTTCGGCGGCCTGGACGACGCCCCATACTACGTGCGCACCCACTTCATGTTCTGCAACGGCAGCTGCGCCGGAACCCAGAAGTTCGGCTCGACGAACATCTACCGCGAGCTCTCCGACGGCAGTGTGATCTACGACTTCACCTACTACGATCTCATCCTCGACTCGATCCTGGAGTCCGGCAACAAGCCGTTCGTCGAGCTCGGCTTCATGCCGCAGCATCTCGCCGATCCGAAATACCACGAGCAGCCGTCGCTCGCCGGCATGGACGTGTACAAGGAGGTCGGCTGGACGTACCCGCCCGAGGACTACGGCAAGTGGCACGACTTCATCCTCACCACCGCGAGGCATCTGGCCGAGCGCTACGGCGCCGACGAGATCGCCACATGGTATTTCGAGCTGTGGAACGAGCCCGACATCTGCTACTGGTCGGGCACCGTCGACGAATACTGCACGCTGTACGACAACACCGAGCACGCCCTGCACGAGGCGCTGCCCGGAGCCCGCCTCTCCGGCCCGGCCTGCACCGGCATCTTCCTGCACAACGGCGCGAACGCGTTCATGAAGCAATTCCTCAGGCACTGCCGCGAAGGCCGCAACGCCCGCACCGGCCAGACCGGCACCCGCCTCGACTTCATCACCTTCCACGCCAAGGGATCGGTCTTCCCCGCCGACATGACCGCCACCAAGGCGGTGCCCAGCGTGGGCAGCCTGGTCCATCAGGTGCGGCTCGGCCTCGAAGTGATCGCCCAGGAGGGGTACTCGGACCTCGACGTGGTCATCTCCGAGGCGGACCCGGACGGATGGGCCGCCGGCGGCATCGCCGACAACCCCAACATGAAGTACCGCAACAGCGAGTACTATGCCTCCTACGTGGCCGCCACATACAACGGCATCCACAAGCTCGGCCGCGAGCTCGGCGCCAACGTGTACCCGCTGGCGTGGGCGTTCATGTTCCCGCAGGAGGAATGCTTCGCCGGCACGCGCACCTTCTCCACGCAGGGCATCGACAAGCCGGTGTTCAACCTGTTCCGCATGCTCTCGCGCATGGGCTCCCACGAGCTGGCGATGACGAGCAGCGACGAGGCGGATCCGGCCTACGACCGCAGGCTGATCGACGACTTCGACGAGGAGGCGCCCTCCCATTATGACGGCGCCGGGGCACAGACCGTGCTGTCCGGGTACGCATCCCGTTCGGACGACGGCGCGACGCAGATCCTCGTCTACTCGCACTGCGACGACATCGACCGGCAGGGCGAGCATGAGGTCGAGCTGCACGTCCGGGGCCTGAAGCCCGGCCAGTACCGGCTCTCGCACTATCGCATCGACGGCGACCACTCGAACGCGCACACCGTATGGCAGGCCGAAGGCCGGCCCAAGTACCCGCAAGGGGCGCAGTACGAGACGATCAAGAGCGCCGGGGCGCTTCAGGAGCTGGAACCGGAACGGGTGCTCGACGTGGCCGGTTCGGACGACGAGGCGGGCGCCACGCTGCGCTTCTCCATGCCGGCCCACGCCATCTCGCTGCTGACGCTGCGCGCCGCCTGACCGGGGCGCGGCCGGTGCCGGCCTGCGACGCTGCAAGCCGGCACCGGCCATCACAACCCCGTCAACCCGAATTCGAAAGCCGATCATCTATGATGAATACCATGAGTGGCCAGTCCGAGCACAGCAACGATCGTTCCGAGTTCGAGAATCCCGTCACCTTGGCCGACATCGCCAGGGTGACGGGATTCTCCCAGATGACGGTGTCCAACGCCTTGAGGGACAAGCCCAAGGTCAGTGCCAAGAACCGGGCCAGGATCAAGCAGGTGGCGCAGGAGATGGGCTATCAGGCGAACGTCGCGGCCACCATACTGCGCAACAACCGCAGCGGCATCATCCAGGTCGTGGTCGACGATTTCGAGGTGCCCTTCCACGCGCGCATCGCCAAATACCTCGCCCAAGCCGCCACGGGATACGGCTACCAGCTGCTGGTACGCCAGTCGTCCAGCCTGGAACGCGAGGAGGTCCGAGCGCTGAAATCGACTCCCGGCCTGTTGTACGACGGCATCATCCTGGATGCGCCGAACATCACCGAGCAGCAGGTGCTGGAGCATGTGCAGAGCAAGCCGGTGCTGGTCATCGGCGACTGCGCCTCGTTCATCCGCATCAATTCCATGGACACCGCGTGCGTACAGGGATCGGCGATGGCCGTGGAACATCTGTGGCAGCAGGGCTGCCGCACGTTCCGCGTGCTCGGCGCGGCGCATCCGTCGCTGCAATCCCTGCGCCACGGCAGCGGCAATGGCTTCGCCCCCCGACGCATGGCGGCGATCGACGAGGCGCTGCAACGCCATGGCGTGGAGCTTGCGGCCTCGCAGTGCGTGGATTGCGAGCGCACCTTGCAGGGAGGCCATGACGCGGCGCAGCGCATGCTGGCCGATCCGTCATGGGCCGCCGACGTCAGCGCGGCCGGCGCTCCGGGCATCGGCATCCTGTGCCTGTCCGACACCATCGCGCTGGGCGCGCTGCGCGCCCTGGCGGACCACGACGTGCCGGTGCCGGCCACCGCCAAGATCATGGGCTTTGACGGCATCCCCATGTCCGCATACGCCAATCCTTCGATCAGCACGGTGGAGATGGACGTTCCGGCCATGGCGCAGACCGTCATTCTGCGCATGCTGGGCATGATCGAGGCTCGCAACCACCATGAACCGCTGCCGCCCGTAGCGCACGACAACATTCCGTTCAGGCTGATACCGCGGGGTTCCACGCGCTAGGCCGCATCAAAGCTCTGCCGGGTCCCGGCATAGCCGGTGCCGGGATACGGCCGACCGGGAACCCGAACCAGACCGCATGCCGGCCGGGAAATCGCGCAGGACACCGTCCGATGCGGCGTAGGTTCGAGTTGTCGGTGCGCGCCTTTGTAGACCCAGTTGTTTTAGATTCGATTTATATCGTTTATCAATATAATTTGATACGAAAACGCCTTGGTCTCCGGCATCACGCACCGACAACTCGCATCCTCCGCGCATTCATGCCCACGAATCCGTCTGCTCGGCCATGCGCCGCCCCGCCCGATCGGCAGACGGCCGGCCGTCAACGGCCGTTGCCGCCGAATCAGGCCCTCAGCGGGACAGTTCCACACCTTCGGCATTGGCGAGTACCTGCGCGTTGGCCTCGGCAAGGCTCCCGCACGCGCGCCCGTCGCGGCGCATGCCGCGGATGGTCACGCCGCGCACCGGATGTTCGGCGTCGTATCCGCCGATCAGCGACGGTTCCTCGTCGCCTCCGGTGGTCACGTCCACATCCTCGATGCGCACGTTTTCGATCAGGCGCCCCGGCGCGGGGTTGTAGTCCGTGTTCCACTTGGTTTCGATGTCGAACACGCGGCCGCGCGAGATGCGTTCGATGCGGATGGACCGCCACAACACGTCGCGCACCGTGTTCTTGTCGCCGGCGTTGATCGCCATCACGCCCAGATATCCGCTCTGGTATTCGTTGTGTTCCAGCACGTCGATGTTCTCGAAGCGAAGCCGTTCCAGTACATCGCCATCGTGCTCGTGGTCGCCGTGCGTGCCGATCATCATCGGATGCGCCACATCGGCCCACAGCGTGCAATCGCGCACGCTCACGTCGCTCGACCCGCCACGGTACTGCCAACGGCTGCCGTACACGGCGATGCAGTCGTCGGAGGTACGCAGGAAGCAGTCGGCGATGCGCACGTCCGCGCAGGCCATCATGTCGATGCCGTCGGACCATCCCTCGCAGCTGAACGTTTTGACGCCGCTGATCGCCACATCGCGCGACGAGCCCATGAACACCGTGTAGTGCGGCGGATTGATGAGGATAAGGTCCTCAAGCGTCACGTTCTTGGAGAAGGTGACGACGACGCCGCTCGTACCGGAGAACCGCTTGAAATCGGCGAGGTAGAGCACTCCCCTGCCCCGCACGCGCACGTCCTCGGCGTGGTCGATGACCAGCGATCCCTCGAGCACCGCGCCACCCTCGATGATCACATCGGTGTGCGAGGGGATGTTCCACACGCCGTCGGCGAGGTAGTGGTAGCCGGGCTCGATGAGCACGACGGCGCGGGGGCGCCCGGTATCCAGCGCGGCCTCGATACGCTCGTTGACCTCATAGCACCCGAGCGTGGACGGGCGGGTGAGGGAGCCGGGCACGGTCACGTCGGCGGGTTCGGCGCCGGATTCCGGATCGGGCGCGCAGCGCAGCGAACCGGCGAAGACGTGCAGGTTGTGCTGGCGTTCGCGGTTGATCTCCACGCTCAGGTTCGCCGGCTTGTCGAGCGTGAACACCAGACGGTTCGCCTCCGCCAGGCGCGGTTCGACGCCGAGCGACAGGGGGCGGATGTCCGCGCGGTACATGGTGTACCAGCCCTTGACGCGCACCTCGACCTCGACGCGTCCGTCGAAGTCGAAGTAGCACATCGACGATTCGCGCACGTCATGCATGTTGACCTTCACGCGGTAGACCGGGACCTCCCGCCAGCCGGCATCGGCGACGGAGCCATCACCGGCATCAACGCGCGCGCCGTCCCCGGCATCCCGAAGCGGGCGGACGCGCACCGCGTACTCGTCGCGGAGCACCGCGCCCTCGGGGGCCGGGTACACGCGGACCGACGGATTCGTCCCGTTCAGCGTCTCACTCGATTCACTCATCAGATAACACCCTTCACACAGTCGCGCCGGCGCGCCACGCCCCCGCAACACGCGGGGCGAGGAAACAACGCTCCTCGCCCCGCGAATCTCTTCATATTCAAACCGGCCACGCAACGGACCGGCCATGCCCTACATCACTTCAGGCTACCGACCGTCACGCCGGACTTCCAGTAGCGCTGCAGCGCGATCATCAGGCACACCACCGGGATCATCGAGATGAACGCGCCGGTCAGCACCAGGATCGTCAGATCGTACTGGGAGTCGGTGCCGCGCGCGATCCAGGACTGCAGGCCCAGCATCACGGTCCACTTGTGGTAATCCTTCAGGAAGACCATGGGCCACATGAAGGAGTTCCAGTTGCCCACGAACGACAGCAGGAAGATCGTGGCCGCCGGGGTGACCAGCAGGCGCGAGGAGATCTGCCAGAAGATGCGGTACTCGCCGGCACCGTCGACGCGAGCGGCCTCCATCAGCTCGGTCGGCACCGATCCCTCGGCGTAGACCTTGGCAAGATAGACGTTCATCGGCGTGAACATGCCCGGCAGCAGCATCACCCACCAGGTGTCGTACATGCCGACCTTGTTGAACAGGATGAACGAGGGGACGATGAGCAGCGAGCCGGGGATCAGGAAGGACACGATGATCATGCCCATGATCAGGCCGCGGGTGTGGAACCTGTACTTGGCGAGGCCGTAGCCGGCGGTCACGGTGATGAGCGTCACGCCGGCGGAGCACACCAGCGAGATCCAGATCGTGTTCCACAGCCACTGGCCGTAGATGCCGTCCTGGTAGGTGAACAGGTCATGCAGGTTCTTGACCAGGTTGAAGTCCTTGGCGAACCACAGCCCGTTGGTGGTGTACAGCTCCTGCTTGTTCTTCGTGACCGAGACGATGAGCCACCACAGCGGACCGACCGCGTAGACGGTCAGGATGATGAGGATGGTGAGCACGCCCCATTTCGAGGCGCCCTTGGCCTGGTTCGCGGTGGATTCGCCGATCTGCGAGTTTTCCCTCTCGCGGTGGAACAGTGACTTCTTCGTTGCTGTGGCAGCCATATCACTTCTCCCTGTTCTGCAGCTTGTAGATGATGCCGGATGCGATGCCCATGATCACGGCGAGCACGATCGACAGCGCGGTCGCGTAGTTGAGGTTGCCGACCTGGAACGCCTGGTTGTAGATCATCATCGCCGGGGTGAAGTCCTTGGTGATGGTCTGCGGGCTGACCGAGCGGAACAGGAACGGCTGGTCGAACAGCTGCACGGTGCCGATGATGTTGAGCATGGTGGTCAGCGCCACGGAGGTGAGCATGTAGGGCACCTTGATCGAACGGGCGATGCGGAACTCGGAGGCGCCGTCCAGGCGGGCGGCCTCGATAACCTCGCCCGGAATGGCCTGCAGCGAGCCGTACATGATGAGCATGTTGAATCCGAGGCCGCCCCAGATGGCCATCTGGCCGATGGATCCCCACACCATGTTCGAGGAGAAGAAGTTCACGTTAAGGCCGATCGCCTTGAAGAACGGGGTGAGCGGGCCGACCGACGGGCTGTACAGGTAGATCCAGATCGTGGTGGCCACGATGCCGGGGGTCATGTACGGCAGCAGCAGGAAAATGCGGAACCGGCCGGCCATCTTGCGCGACGACGCGTCGATCAGCAGCGCGATGGCCATCGACAGGATCTGAGTGAGCGGCACCACGATGACGGCGTACAGCGCCACGCGCCCCAGGCCGGCCCAGAAGGTCGTGTCCCTCATCGCGTTGAGGATGTTCTGCAGGCCGACGAACTTGGTCGTCGCCTCGCCGAGTCCAAGGCCGGATTTCTGCTTGGAGTACAGCGACACCTGCAATGCCATCACCACGGGGATGATGACGAAGAATATGAAGCCGGCCAGAAACGGCCAGGTGAACGAGGCGCCCTTGAGGGCCTCGAGCGTACGCCAGGAAACGTGGCCGCCCTTGCGCTTCGCTGGCGCGGGCGTCGGCACCGCCGCGGCGGATTTCGCGTTCGACATCTGCAATGCTCCTTAATAACGAACTCGGACGAGTGGCATCGGCATGACCCGCCCATGGCAGGGCCGCAGCAGCAGGAGGAGAAATGCCGCTGCGGCCCTGTGGATCGGACGGGACCGGCCGTGTCAGCCGATCGTGTAGTTGATGCCCTTGGACTTGAGGTCCTTGGCGACGAAGTCCTGCGTGTTCTTCAGCGCGTCCTTCACCGTGATCTGGCCGTTGACGGCCTTGCCCCACTGGTCCTGCAGCTCCGGGAACCAGGCGTCGTAGTTCGGGCCGAGGTTGAAGCCGCCCATCACGTCCTTGGTCGCGGTGCCGATGATGTCGACGGCGGCGTCGGGGTTGGAGTAGAAGCCGTCGGGGATGTTGGCCTTGACATACTTGGTCAGGTCGCCGGACAGGCCGGACGGCAGCGGGATGGTGTTGCTGGCCTTGTCGCGGCCGGCTTCAAGGCCCTCGTCGGAGTTGATGTACTTCTCCCACTTCATCACGGCGTCCTGGTGGGCCTTGTCGGTGCCCTTCGGCACGAAGTCGACCTGGCTGACGACGCCCGGCACCTTGAAGGTGCCGTCGATGGTCGGGTATGCGGAGATTTCCCACTTGCCGGAGGTGTTCGGCATGTTGGTCTTGAAGTTCGGCACGGACCAGTACTGCGTGGTCATGAACGCGAGCTTGCCGGAGTCGAAGAACTTGTACAGCGAGCCGGTGTCGGTCCAGGTCTCGTTGGAGACCATCTTGCCGTCGATCATCTGCTGGATGATGTCGGCCGCCTTGAGCGTGCCGTCATCGAGGAAGTTGACCTGCCACTTGTCGCCCTTGATCTTGAACCAGTTGCCGCCGGCCTCTTGGGCCAGCTGCTCGAGCACGGACGGATCCTCGCCCGCGAGGTTGAAGATCTTGACGCCGTCGGCGTTGGCCTTCTTGCCGAGGGCCAGCAGGTCGTCCCAGGTCTTCGGGGCCTCGACGCCGTACTTGGCGAGCACGTCGGCGTCGGAGATGCTGTACTGGCCGGCCGGGGCGACGGGGATGCCGTAGTACTTGCCGTTCAGCTGGGCGTTCGCCTTGGCGCCCTCGTTGAAGATGCCCAGGATCGGCTTGATGGAGTCGGTGATGTCCTCGGCCCAGCCGTTGGACACGTTGGTGGTCAGCGGCGCGAAACCCTGGACCAGATCGGGCAGCTTGCCCTTGGCTTCGAACGCATTGCGGAAGTTCTGCTGCTGGGCGGTGTTGGAGGCCTGCAGCACGAACTTGACCTTGACGTCGCTCTGCGCCTTGTTGAACGCATCCGCCTGCTGCTGGCCGGTGGTGCTCCAGCTCCACACCTCGATCTCGGTCGGACCGGAGGACTTCGACGACGTGTCGTCGCCGTTCGAGCTCGAGCCGCATGCGGCCATGCCGACCAGTGTCGCCACGGCGGCGACGCCGGCGCCGACGCGCTTCATCGTTGCCCCAAACGTAGAACGCTTCATGGTTCTATTTCCTTCCTTCACGAAAAACCTCGTTGGTTTTCTGCTTTCGTTCACCAGTTAGTGAATCCATTCACCGATGAATGGCTTCAATTAAAACACCCTCGGTGAATCGTGTCAAATTGGAAAGGGGTTATCGTTATACTTAACGCTGGAATTCCAATGTTTTTCAGCGATTATGGCGCGACACGCCGTACCATTTAGGCAAGCGTTTTCCGATATTGTGGAACCCACCCATAGCACGAAGTGAATCATTTCACCGGTGAACATCTTCACCGTCGTGCTAAGATGCGCTCAACGGCGCGGCGGAACAGCGCATACGGTTCCCACGGCCCCTCCCCCGACACCAAGGACGATCATGGTTACATTGCGAGACGTGGCGAACGCCGCTGGCGTATCACCGGCGGCCGCCTCCTATGCGCTGTCCGGCAGTTCCAAGGTCACCGAGGAGACCGCGAGGCGGGTGCGTCGGGCCGCCCGCACGCTGCACTACACCGGAAACTTCGCGGCGCGCAGCCTGCGCAGGGGGAAGAGCGGCATCATCGGCGTGGCCATGTTCGAGCTGCGCCGCGAGTATCCGGCCACCCTGGCCTATGCCATCGGCAACGAGGTGGCGAAGCATGGACGGCAGGCGCTCGTCCAGCAGATCTCCTATTCCGACGAGCGCGAACGCGCGTTCATCCGCAGCATGGCCAACCAGTACAGCGACGGTCTGCTGCTGTGTTCGGCCGGCGTGCCGGAATCCGAGATCGACGCTCTGAGCAAGGGCAAGCCGGTCGTCGTGCTCGACGACGTCTCGATCAAGCGGTACGACACCGTCCTCAACCCGCGCGAGGAGGGCGAAAACGCCTTGGTCGGCCATCTGGTCTCCATCGGCAGGACCGACGCGCTGATCATCGGAGCCGATCGGCTCTCCAGGAAGGAGATCGTCGCCGCACAGCCGGGGCGGTACCGTTTTCTGGCAAGCTGCTATGCGGCCTATGCGAACCACGGCATGCGGCTGAACAAACGGCGCATCGAGCCGCTGCCCGCCTGGGACATCGAACAGGCCCGGCTCAAGGCGCACGAGCTGGTCGAGCGGCGCTGCATCTTCGACAGCGCCATCTGCTCCACCGACACGGTGGCCCTTGGATTCATCCGCGGACTGCTCGAATGCGGCGTCCGCGTGCCCGACGACGTGGCCGTAGTCGGCTTCGACGGCATCGCCACCGGCCGGTACTGCTCCCCCACGCTCACGACGATCGAAACGGACATCGACGAGGTGGCCCGCCGCGCGGTCGATCTGCTGATGCGGCGCATCGGCGACGCCGAAGACAACGATGACGACGAGGGCGCGCCGACCGATCCGCAGCACGTCACCGTCGGGTATCGGCTGCGGATAGGCGAGTCCACCGTCGGGGCGAAGGACTGACCCGACGGCGCCGTTGACCGGTGGCGTCATTGACTGACGGCATCGTCAGCCGGCTGCGCCACCGCCATCGGCGCCGTAGCCGGACCAAATCAGTCGCGGCGGCGCAGGGCGCGGGTCATGGCGACCAGCACGACCACGATGATGACGGCCATGATCGCATAGTCGATCTGCGCGCCGGTCCTAGTCGCCGCGGCATACGCCGGGGAGCCGATCTTGCCGGAGCCGGACTGGAACACGGAGATCACGGTGGCGACGACCGTGGTGCCGGCCGCGCCGGCGAACTGCTGAAGCGTGCTGAACATCGCGTTGCCATCCGGCCGCGCATCGACGGACAGCAGCGACAGGCCGCTGGTCATGATGTTCGCGTAGCACAGCGAGAATCCGACCATATACACCACGTACAGCACGGCGAGCAGGGCCGGGGTCATCATCTGCCCGAGCACGGCGAGCGCCGCCAGCGCCGCCACGGCGAGCACCGAGGCGCTCAGGATCGGCTTGCGCGCGCCGAACCGGTCGAGCAGCATGCCGCCGACCGGCGAGAACAGCGCCCCGACCAGCGATCCGGGCAGGATCAGCAGCCCGGCGACGAGCATCGGCGTGCCCATGCTCATCTGCGGTACGTTCGGGATGATGTAGCCGAAGCCGATCGTCACGCCCTGGTAGAGCATGTACGAGAGCAGGTGGCAGCGGAACGCGCCGTTGCGCAGCACGCCGAGACGGATCATCGGCGTTGGCGAATGCCCGGTCCGGTGCCCGAACGCGGCCAGACCGCCGAGTCCGACAAGCGCTCCGACCACGCACAGCGCAGCGGGCGTGGCGACCGATCCGCCGCCGCGCGACACGCTGACCGCCTCCGCGCCTTGGTTGATGAAGACGATGAGGCCGCAGAAGCCGAGCGACAGCTCAAGGAACTGGATGTACATGAACTTCGGCTTGCCGACCTCGCGCTTCTGCTCGATGGTGGCGACGCCCAGCGCCAGGCACGCGAGCATGATGGGGATGAGCGCGATGAAGATCACGCGCCACGAGACATAGGCCGACACGAACCCGCCGACCGCGGGGCCAAGCGCCGGCGCGGTGCCGACAACCAGCGTTCCGAGGCCCATGAGCTGGCCGATCTTGGAATGCGGCGCCTGTTCGAGGATGATGTTGAACATGAGCGGCAGGGCGAGTCCCGCGCCGATGCCCCCGAGCACGCGCGCGAACAGCAGCACGGGGAACGCGGCGCCGACCGCCATCACCACGCATCCGGCGATGGAGAACAGATCCGCCGCGATGAAGATATCACGCTGCAGGAAGCGACGGCGCAGCCACGGACTCAGCGGCACGGTGATCGACACGACAAGCAGGTAGCCGGTGGTGAGCCATTGGATCGTGGCGGCGCTGACGTGCATCGTGCCCATCAGTTGCGGGAACAGCACGTTCATCACGGTTTCGGTGAGAATGCCGAAGAAGGCCAGCGATCCGACCGCCACGATCGCGCCGATGAGCTTGCCGGGGATGCGCTCGCCCTTGGCGGCGCGCATGGCGGCATCGGCGGCGCTGACGGTTGGTGCATTGGGGTGGGTGTTGGACTGGGTGTTGGACTGGGTGTTGGCCGCGGCGTCGGGAGCGCCGGTGGAAGTGCCGGTGGAAGTGCCGGTGGAAGTGCCGGCGGAGCTGGGAGCGCCGGGACCCGCAGAAACGGCTGTTGGAGCAATTGCTGATACTTCGGAAGTCATGATTCCAATATACACCATTTTGGTAAGCGCTTGCCATAATGATCCAGATTCTGCTTTTCCGAGATTGCGTTTGAGCGCTAGTAGAACCGAGTTATCGCAAGGATAACCGCGATAAAACTCTTAACATAGCGTGGGTCGCGCGCAGGTAATTTTCCTATAGCCGATTGTTTTAGGTAAGCGTTTGCCGATTTTGGAACGCCATGTTGCGCATGACGCACGGCAACGCACCGGATGATGCATTTGACGCGAAGTGCCTTGGATACACAGGATGCGCTGCTCAGTGCTCAGAGCCCCAGCCCACCGGTAGCCCACGCGCGAATCAACCCAAATAGTCCATAGAAGAACCACTCCGGCTGCAACACCACAGGCGGAGCAGCTCTCACATCCTCCAGAACACACGCCCCACCAATACACCACCGGCAAAGCAACACCCACACCCTATAGAAGGCACGCCCCACTCACAACACCCCAAGCGAAGCGCGTCTCATACCTCCTACAACAAACACCCCGCCAATAATCTGCACGCGCAGCAACACCCACATCCTCTAGAAGAACCGCCCTGCCCACAGCCTTCCCGGCGAGGCACAACCCATATCCTCCAAGGTACGCGCCCCGCCGGCAAAGGCCACACGCGAGGCAACACCCACATGCGAGGCAACACCCACTCCGCCGGAAAGCCACCGGTCAGAACCGCTGCAGGCCGCACCGCTCGATATGCCCCTGCCACGCGTCAGGCTTGGGAATCGAGCGAAGCACGCCATTCGACGAGGCGATCAGCGCGGCAATGCCCATGATCCCGGCGAGCGCCAACGCGGCGGTCGTATATCCGAAACGATCCATCATCACGCCGCCGGCCGCGGTCAGCAGCGCGTACGCACCCATACCGCACAGGGTCTGGGCCGCACCGAGCCGCCCCTGATTGCCCTTGGACACCAGTATGCTCAGGTATCCGCCGGCCACCGCGTTGCCGGCCGGCAGCATCAGCAGGCCGACGAACAGCAGCAGCCCCTTGCCCCACACGTTGGGCATTAGCGCCACACCGAACGACCCGACGGCCATCAGCCAGAACGACAGGCAAATGATGATGCCGCCCCGCAACCTGTCGATGATACCGGCCGCCGCGGCGGCGCCGATCAGCATGCCGACCGACCCGATGGTCCCCACCATGGCCGCGACGAAGGTGCTGCCGGTCTGCCGGGTCACCTGCATCTGCGTGATGAGCAGCAGCGCGTTGATCGAACCGTTGAACGCCATGGATGCGATGATGACGCAACGCTGGAACGGCCAGCGGAACAGCCATTCCATGCCGGAGAACGCGGCTCGCCAGCCGATCTCCATCTCCTTTCGAACAGTACTGCCACTCGGACCGCCGTGACGCCCGCCATCGCCACCATCTCCATTCCCATCGTCGTCACCGACCTTCCAATAGCGGCGAATGCGCCACGCGCCGATCATCGAGATCACGTTCATCACGGCGCCGGACAGCAATGGCACCGTATTGCCCATATGCATGAGCATGCCGCTGATCGGGTCACTGGCCAGGTTGATCACGGCGTCCCGGGCGCTGTTGAACGACATTGCGCGAGCCAGTTCCCTGTCGGGAACGACGCCGCGCAGCATCGCGTTCGAGGTGTTGCCCAGCAGGCCGGAACGCAGGCCGAGCAGTATGGCGAGAACCATCAGCCCCGCGACACCCAGCCAGCCCATCCGCCCGAGCAGCCCGGCGCCGCCGAACAGCAGCACACCGGTCGCCGACCAGATCAGCAGCAGCATGCGCCGGTCGCAACGGTCCTGCAGCAGCCCGCCGGGAATATTCGTCGCCGCGGAAACGCAGCTTTGCACCGCGCTGACCAGCGAGGCCTGCGCCGCCGACCCGGTCACCGCCAGCACGATCAGCGGTATCGCGAAGCCGGCCATGCTCGCGCCGAGCGTGCCGGACGTATCGGCCACCAGCCACGGACCGTAGTCGGTCGTTTTCCACAATGAGGGGCGCGCATCGTCGGCCACGATGCCAGCATGGTCGTTTTCGGGCAGGCTCGCGCCAGAGTGTGATGATTGCTTCATGATCAGATCCTCGATCGATAACACATGTTGTGAAATATCATGCGGAAAATAGAAAATGTGATTCGATAAGCCGGAATCGGCATATCATGCCCCTGCGATAGAGCCGTCGGCGAAGCCGACCGGAGAAGCATGGACCATCCTCAGTCTCTCTTCGCGAGCCAGCTCCCGCCGGCGGGAGCATGACGGACTCGGCCGAGCGGAACAAGCACGCACCTGCGGGAAGGCAGCGCCTACACGATTCGAATCGCCGGAATCCCATATCGCCGAAACTCCGCATCGCCGCCGACGATGATCCGTCGACGGCAACCGGCCCATCCGAAAAAACACAGGGACGGATGCGGCCGGCCCGATATGCCGGATCCGTTCAGCGGCCGGCGATCAGCGAACGGATATGCCGCGCCGTGCGCCGCAGATCCTCGTCCAGGGCGCGCACCGCGTCGGCCGACAGCGTTCCGGCCGCGTCGGCCGCGCGCAACGTGTCCCGCATATCCATTCCGAACCGGTATATCATCCGTTCCGCGGTCCCGACGGATCCGCGCCCCGGTTGCCGCGCATCATCGCCGGGAGCATCGCCTCCGCCGCGACCGCCCTCACGTCCTTCGCCGAACGCATCGTCAAACGAATCGCTACGGGGATCGCCCCGGAAGCCGGCACGGGAACCGCCGCGCTGGTCGGATCGTCGCCAATCGGCGCTGTCGGACCGGCCGGACCGGCCACGCCGAGCGTCCCGACCGCCGGCGTCGAACGGCATCCACGACGCATCCGCGCCCGACGGCGAGGAGAACTCGGCGTCGAGATCATCCTTGAGCGACCTCATGGAGCTGCGCACGTCGGAGCGCAGCTGATCGGCCAGCCGATGCACGGACGAGTCGATGTCGTCCTCCAGCCGGTCGGTCTCCGGCTTGCGCCGGTCCAGCTCGGCCCGCCCCTCATCGGTGATCTCATAGACGGTCTTGCGGCCGACCGTCCGCTTGGTGATCAGCCCGTCATCGGCGAGCTTGGCCAAGCGCGGATAGATCGTGCCGGCGCTGGGCACGTATGTGCCGTCGAATCGCTGCTCGATCGCCTGCATCAGCTCGTAGCCGTGCATCGGCGACTCGGCGAGCAGCGTGAGCAGATAGAGCCGCATCTGCCCGTGCGCGAAAATCGGCGCGGCCATTATGATGCGCTTTCCTCACCGCGGACGCCGTCCGAGGAATCCGACGCGCCCGAATCATCCGCGATCCCCTCGCCGCGAGCGCCGCGAGCAGCGCCGCTCCCCCGGCCGCCGTCCGAACCATCATCGTCGCCGGTCTCACCGCCGTCCGGGTCGAACGGCTCGAAGGCCCGGCGGACGACCTTCAGGCTGCCGCCGACCGCATTGAACTCGATGTTCACCGGGCGGCCGTGCTCGGGCCCGTCCGCGAAGTTCAGCGCGTCGCGGATCTTGAATTCCTGCGCGCCGATGCGCGCGCGGCCCCCGATCGAGCTGGCCTTGTACGTGGCGCGCACCTCGGGGTCGAGCCGCACGGCCATGCTGCCGCTGACCGCGTGGTAGCGGATCCGCTCCGGCGCGCCGAACGCATCCACATACAGGTTGCCGCTGACCGCCTCGGCGGAGACGTCCGTGCAGTTGCCGCTGACGACCACGTCGCCGCCGACCGTCTTCGCCCGCACCGAGCCGTGGTGGTTGCGCGCCTCGACCTTGCCGCTGACCGTATCCATGTTCAGCGCGCCGGACACGCCGTCGCTGAGCAGCGTGCCGGACACGGTGTCCAGCTTGGCGCCGCACGTCAGGCCGCTGATCAGCGCATCGCCGCTGATCGTGGAGATCTTCGCCGCCACATCGCGCGGCACCAGCAGGCTGACGTCGGCACGCGCGGTCATCGTCCGCGGAACCCCGCCGAAGCTGACATGAATGCCCAGGAAAGACAGCACGCCATTGGATACCTTGTCGTCGTTGGCGATGACGAGCCTGCGTCCGTCGAAGGAGACGTTCACCGGTGAGCCCTTCACCTTGGTGATCTCCAGACGGCAGCTCTCGTCGTCGTGGCCGATCACGTCGATGCGCCCCTTGAGCAGCGAGACCTTGAGCCGCTCGACGCCGTCGAGATCGAAGGTCTTGGATTCCCCTTCCCCGACGACCCACCGCTCGCCGCCGCGGTGCATGTCACCATCATCCCGGCCATGGCCCTGAATCCGATCACGATCATCCATCGTGTACGACATGATGCCCTCGCATTCCCCGGCGCCTCGCGGCGCCGGATAGATTGTTCGCGATATATCGCGTTTGACATCACTATAACACGATATATCGCGATATATCGTCGGCATGTCGCGATCGTGGGAAACCGGGCCACAGCGGCGGGATGCGATATTTCCCGCCGGAATCGCATCAATCCGTCAGCGTTCCGAATCGCGCAGGCACGGGCGCCCCTGCACCACCTCGACCCGGGCCGGCGGCATTTCGGCGCCCGCGCGCTTGGCCCGGATCTGCTCGAACACCATGCGGAACGCCCGCTCCCCCATGTCCAGGAAATTCTGCGTGTAACTGGTCAGCGCCGGCTCCCACATGGAGGCGAAGTTCCGGTTGTCGAAGCCCACGACGCTGACGTCGCCCGGCACCCGGCGCCCGGCCTCGCGCAACCCCCGCATCACCGCGATGGCGGTCTCGTCGTTGCCGGCGAAGATCGCGGTCACGTCGTCCCGCTCGCCCAGGCTGCGCCCGGCGCGCACCGCCTCGTCCAGGTCGGCGTCGGAGACGATGATCGGGTCGGGCGGCTCGATGCCGCATTCCGTCAACGCGTCGAGCCAGCCATTGGTGCGCGTGTTGTCGGTGGGCCCCTGCGCGCGCGCCACATGGAATACGGTTCGATGTCCCAGATTCAGCAGATGCATGGTCATCCACCGGCCGCCATCGCGCTCGGCGTTGATGATCTGGTAGTCGCCGTCGCCGAAGCTGCCGCCGACCACGACGGTCGGCACGCCCTGCGGGATGTGTTCGAGCGCCTTGATGCCGGATTTGTCGTACTCGCAGACGATGACGCCGGCCGGCCTGACCGACAGCCCCATGCGCACGCGCGCCTCGACGGAATCCATATCCGATTCGTCCAGCGAGACGATGTTGATCAGGAAACCGCGCTTGCGGGCGGCGGCCTCCACGCCGTGGTTCGTCTCGGACGTGGAGAAGGCCGAGGGATTGGCGGCGAACACCACCACGGAATCCATCTCCCGGTTCGACAGGGCGCGCGCCACGACGCTCGGCTCGTAGCCCAGTTCCTCGATGGCCCTGGCGATGCGCTCGCGCTTGTCCTCGGTGACGTTGACCGTGCCGTTGAGGTAGCGGGAGACCGTCGGCGCGGACACGCCGGCGAGCTTGGCGACGTCCTTGATCACCGGCCGCGTACGGCCCTTGCTTTTCGCCATCGAAACCTTTCCATTCCCGTAGTCGTCATTTGGCCGACGGCGATTCAGGTCATACCGAGCCACCCGATCCCGCGGCACAGCCATATTGTAAGGCAGGGCGGGGAGTCCGGAAACCGCCGCAAGCCGCATCGGCGCGATCCGACCAGCCGGCGCCCGCCGCCCAATCAGGGCCGGTATCGCGGCAGAAACGCCGTGGGCGACAAACGCGCCCTTGCATTCGTCGACGATATGCGCTATTCTGAAACCGGTTTCAGAAAGAAGCCGAACAGAATAACACAACACAGTCAAGCTCCCGAGCTTGGCCCAAGGAAAGGAAATACGATGTCCTTCAAGGATTCGATGATCCGCGGTCTCGCGATGTACGGCATGAGCGCGATGAGCCAGTACGGCCGCCCCACCACCACGATGATGCGCGACATGATCGACGAGGCCGACAAGAGCGCCCGCTGAGCCCCATTCCGCAACCCGGTCCCCGGACGCCCGGAAGACTGACCCGCCTTACGGCGATACGACCGCAAAGCCCGCAACGGCCTTGCGCAATGACAATTCACGACGAAAGGAAATATCATGATGTCTCTCAAGGATTCGATGGTCCACGGTCTCGCGCTCTACGGCATGGACGCCATGGCCCGTTCCGGCTACGCCAACTCCAAGATGTTCGCCGACATCGTCAACGGCGTCAACAAGAGCGCCCGCTGAACATCCGTTTGGCGGCCGCCACGAGTTTGCCCCGAACGGCAAGCCCCCATCGGTCGACTTCGACCGCATGATTCGGCATCGCAGCAACCGGACGGCAGCAACCGGACGGCGATGACTGAGCGATAACCGAACCGATAACTGAACGATAACCGGACAACGGCGTCCATATATTCTTGTTTTCATCATCTTCTTGTTTCACGCCACCCCGCTTTCCGCACGCGACCAATCGTCCGGCTCCCCTTACGCATCCAAACGAGTCCCGACCGAACGGCACGATGCATCGCAGCCACCGGATATGACAAGGCCCCGTGCGCGCGCGAAGCACACGGGGCCTGTGATTTCCTCAGAAGCCGGAAAGCGGCTGCGTTCACCATACCGCGCACGCCCCTGCCCGGCCCCCGGAAACACGCCGACGCCACCCTGAAGGATGTGGCGAAAGCCGCCGGGGTGTCCGTCTCCACCGCCTCGCGGGCCCTTGCCGGCAACACGATGATCAGCGCGGATACGCGGGCGAGGGTCGCGCAGGAGGCCCGGAATCTCAATTATGTGGTCAACGGCCTGGCGCAGTCGATGTCCGGGGCCGGCACCAAGACGCTGGCCTTCGTCACGAACGCCTTTCTCGCCGAACCATTCGTGCGCATCGCCCAGAGCGTGGACGGCGTGTCCAGAAGCCACCGCACCATGCTGCTGACCAATTCGTCGCACACCGACATGGCGGACGAACGCGAATCCATCGAACTGCTCGCCCGGCAACGGGTTTCGGGCGTGTTGCTCATCGGCTCCCGAACGGCAAGCGCGTCGTACCGGGCGCATATCGCCGTCTGCCGGGATATTCTGGCCTCCGTCGGCGCATCGCTGGTGCTGTGCGGCGTCTCGCGCATCCCCGGCTTGGACGAGGTGCCGTCCGTGGCCTACGATCAGCGTGGCGGCGTTCGGGAAGCGACCACAGCGCTGCTCCAAGCCGGTCACCGCCGCATCGCCTTTCTGGGGTACGACGACCGCTCGACCGCACGGGAGCGCTTTCTGGGATATCGCGACGCCCTGCAGGCCAATGGGCAATATGTTGACAACCGAAGCGCACTGGTCGGCCATTCCGACAACTTCAAGGACACCTTGGCTCCGGCCATGGATCGCCTGCTGCGCATGGCCCCGGACCGGCGCCCGACCGCCATCGTCTGCGTCACCGATTTCGCCGCCTACTGCGTGTATTCGATCGCCCGGCGATACGGCTTGCGTATTCCGGAGGATCTGTCGATCACCGGCTTCGACGACCTGTCCAGCAACGAGGTCCTCATCCCGAGACTGAGCAGCGTGGCCGTCCCCTACGAGGACATCGGCCGGTACAGCGCCCGACTGGCGCTGGGATTGCCCGTCGATCAGGGCGAACACCCGGTGTTTCCCGTAGCGTTCCACGCCCGCGAGTCCATCGCCCCGCCGCGCGCACAGATCCCGCCCCCGCAGGTCCCCGCCGCACACGCAACCCGCCACGAATCCGACCTTCCCGCTGACTTACGATCATGCCGCTATTCCACGGGGGCGAATGGGGATCAGTTCACCGGCCCGGTGGATTTGCGGACGACCAGTTCGGCGGGCATCATCACGTCCTTGAGGTTGCCGAGACCAATGCGCACGGCGGTGGCGCCCATTTGCGCGAAGGGCACGTGCACGGTGGTCAGGGGCACGATGAGATCGCCGGCGTAGGGCATGTCGTCGAAGCCTCCGGCGGAGATCTGCCCGGGCACGGCGACCCCAAGGGACTGCAGGGCGTTGATGGAGTCGAGCGCGGCCACGTCGGTGACGCCGACCACGGCGGTGAACGGGCTGCCATCCCGATATCGGGCGACGACGTTGGCGGCGTCGGCCGCACGGTTGCCGTCGAAGGGCAGGTCGCCGGCGGGATCATGGTCGATGCCGGCATCCGCCAACGCCTTCAGGAATCCCTGATAGCGCTGGGTGAAAATGGGCGAGGCCGTGCGCACGCCGACGAACAGCATGTCCCGATGGCCTAAGGAAATCAGGTATTTGGTCATCATGTACACGCCGCGCTCGTTCGCGTAGTCCACCACGCCGATCCGATCGGCCAGATCGATGCGGGGCCGGGCCAGGGCCACCAGCGTGGTGCCCATCGATTCGAACTGGCCCACGTATTCGTTGAGCTCGGCGTCCTTGATGGAGCCGGGGTCGTCGTCGGCCACGATGATGGCCACGCGCGGGCGCTGCGCCAGCAGGTCGGTAAGCACCGCCTTGCCGTCCACCCGGGCGCCGCCTGTGGCGATGAGCCGGAAGGTCATGCCCCGGCGTATGGCCTCATCGGCGACCGCGCCGGCCATCTCGCTATAGGTGCCGCCGGTGATCGAACGCATCACCAGGGTGACCGAGTTGGGCGGGGTGGTCAGGGCGAGGGCGTGGGCGTTGGGCACGTAGCCGAGGTCCTTGACCGCCTGTTCGACCTTGGCGCGCGTCTCGTCAGAGACCTTGGCGTTGCCGCGCATCACGCGGGAGACGGTGGCCACTGAGACGCCGGCCGCCGCCGCGATGTCGCGGATGTTCGCACCGGCGGTCTTGGCCGGGCCCTTGCGGCTTTTGCCGTTGCCCGCCGAATGCGCGGAAGCCGCCCCTGGCTGTGCGTCTGTCATCGGGAATCGCTCCATATCCTTCACACGTCATCGGTGAACATCGAGTGTGTAACTGTTTTCATCTTACGCAGAGTATGGAAAAGGGCGACCGCAACGTCACCCCTCAATATCCTGCGCATGCGCATCGTTCCCGCAAGCGGGAGCCGAATCACACAGCGAGCGCGGCGGAGACCAGCCGCAGTTCCGCGTCAGCGTTCTCGTACAGCCCCCGGCTGATGGCCCAGCTGACCACCTCGTCGGAGAAGCGGACCGGGTCCTCGAGGAACATGAAGTGCCCGTGGCCGCCGGACCAGATCTCCACGTCCGCGGTGCCGCACTCGCGCTCGAATCCGGCCCGGGCCGGCGTCAGGTAGATGCCGAGCGTGGGCTTGGTGCGCTTCAGCCCCATGGCGACGGCCGGCTTGCGGTTGCCGAACGACTCGGGATCCATGTACTCCGAACGGAAGTAGTCGGCGATGGCCTGCGGGTTGGTGCGGCGCACGTCCCCCACGACCATCTCGCGCACGCTCTGCGGCGTGTACGGCGAGAACGCGCCTTGGATGAAGCCCTCCGTGGTGCCGTAGGCGTCATCGGTCAGCGCCTTGAGCAGGGTCGGCTGGCCGGCGATCTCGGCGTCCTCGGCGCCCAGGGCGGGGTCCATGACGACCTCGCCGGCCACCAGCTCGGGATAGTGCACATGCACGTAGAGCGAGAGCTGGCCGCCCATGGAGTGCCCGATGAGTATGGCCCGCTCCCCCGCGGGAACGTTGCGGCGGATGAACTCCGCCAGATCCTCGCCGGCGCCGGGAATGGTCCAGGGGCCCTCGTCCCTGCGGCTGCCATGGCCCGGCAGCTCGTACGGCAGCACGGTCCAGTCGTCGGGCCACCCGATGTGGTCCCAGACCCGTACCGAGCCCGCCCAGCCGTGGATCAGCACGGCATATACCTGTTTCGATTCCATGATGATTGAACTCCCCTGATGCAAGCCACCCGGCTTGCCCATATCCATTCTGTAACTAGTTACAGACATTTGCGTCGGCAGACGGGCCGATGCGGCGGCGATCAGCCCTTCACGCCGCCGAGGGCCACGCCGAACTTCCAGAACCGCTGCATGGCGATCATCACCACGGCCAACGGAATGATGGAGAGCACCGCGCCCGCCAAGGCGATGGTGGTCGGGTCGAACAGCGAGGACTGCTTGGTCTGCATGAAGCTGTAGGGGCCCAGGGACAGGGTCCACTTGTCGCTGCCGCGCAGCCTAGTGATCGGCAGGTAGAAGTTGTTCCACTGCAGCACGAAGGTCAGGATGAAGATGGTGGCGGCCGGGGTCGGCAGCAGCGGCATGACGATCTTGCGGAAGATGTGGAACTCGCCGGCGCCGTCCACGCGGGCGGCCTCGAGCAGTTCGTCCGGCACGGAGCCGTCGATGTATTCCTTGGCCAGGTACACGTCGAAGGTGTTGACGAAGGACGGGATGAGCACGGCCCAGACGGTGTCGGTCAGGTGCAGGCCGGAGAACAGCAGGTACATCGGCAGCGTGAGCAGCGCGGTGGGTACCAGGAAGGACGACATGACCAGACCCATCTCGACGGCCTTGCCGCGGAACTCGAACTTGCTCAGCGAATAGCCGGCCATGATGGAGATGACCATGCACACCAGGGAGCCGACGCCCGCGTACAGGATCGAGTTGAGCATCCACTTGAAGAAGATGCCGTTCTCGTAGGTGAACAGCTGCTGGAAGTTCTCGACGAGGTAGTTCTCCTTGCCGAACCACAGGCCGTTGGTGTTGTAGAGCTCCACGCGGCTCTTGGTCACGGAGACCACCAGCCACCACAGCGGGGCGATCGAATAGAAGGTGAGGACCGCCAGGGCGATCAGGATGCCGGGGCGGCTCCACTTGGACTTCGGCTTGTTGCTTGCGCCAGCGCCGTACTTGGACTGCATAATCGCGTTGCTCATATCACTCACTTGCCCTTCTTGTTGGTGGCTCCGTAGACGATGGCGGAGATGATGGCGATGACGATGGCGAGCACGACCGACAGGGCCGCCGCATAGTTGTAGTCGCCGCCGGCGGTGAACGTGTAGTTGTAGATGGTCATGATCGGCGTGAAGTTCGCGGTGACCGTCTCGGGCGAGGCGGAGCGGAACAGCAGCGGCTGGTCGAAGAGCTGGAGCATGCCGATCATCGAGAGCAGGCCGGTCAGCACCAGGGTGCCGCGCACCATCGGTATCTTGATGGGCCAGGCGATGCGGAACTCGCCGGCGCCGTCCACCTTGGCGCTCTCGTAGAGCGAGGGGTCGATGGAGGTGAGCGAACCGTAGAGGATCAGCATGTTGAAACCGATGTTGATCCACAGCAGCAGGTTGGCCATGGAGACCCACAGCATCTGCGGGCTGAAGAAGTTGACCGTCAGCCCGAAGACGGCGAAGAACTTCTTGAGCGGGCCGATGTCCGGCGAGTACATGTACACCCAGATCAGCGTGGAGACGATGGAGGGCACCATGTAGGGCACGAGCAGCAGGAAGCGGCAGGCCTTCTTGGCCTTCTTGCGCGCGGAGTCCAGCAGCAGGGCCTCGACGAGCGCGAAGATCATGATCAGTGGGGTCACCACGCAGGTGAACAGGGCGACCCGGCCCATGCCGGACCAGAACGCGCCGTCCTTGAAGACGCGCAGGTACTGGCTCAGACCCGCGAAGTGGAGGGTGGCACTGCCGACGCCCAGCCCGCTGGACTTCTTGACGAACAGGCTCTCCCACAGGGCGTACAGGAACGGGATGATGAACGAGAACAGGAACAGGCCGAAGAACGGGACGCCGAACAGGGCGCCTTTCAGGCCAAGCCTCTTCTTCCACACGGGAGTGGCGTTGGTTTTCACTTCCGCGGGCCTGGCCGAAGAGTTTGTTGCACTCACGATAACTCCATTGCTCAGTGATGTGATTGGTTGGTGATGTAATTGGTCGGATGTGATTGGTCGGATGTGATTGGTCGGATTGATGGTGGTATGGGCGGCGCTCCCCTGTCTTGTGGACCGGGGAGCGCCGGTTGAGGACGGAGGGATGGCTGCGGTCGGCCGTGATTGCGGTTGCGACTCGGGGCCTTGGCCGGTCAGACGGATTCGGCGCTGATGCCCTTCTGCTTCAAGTCGTTCAGGGTCCACTCCTGGATGGTGTCGAGCATCTGCTCGCCGGTGACCTGCTTGCTCAGGAACTTGGCCCACTGATCCTGCAGCTGCTTGCACATCGAGGACCAGTTCACGCCGGGGAGTATGGGGTGACGGTCTCGGCGGACTTCTTGACCACGGCATCGGCCTGTGACTTGTCCTTGAGGAGCTTGTCGGGCAGGGAGGCGGCGATGTAGTCGGACGCGTCCTTCAGGGCCGGGAACGTGCCGCTGCCCTTGGTCGGGTCGGCCGCGATCTTCAACGCCTCGTCATCGATGGTGAGCCATTCGGCGAAGGTGACGGCGGCCGCGGTGTTCTTGGCGCCCTTCGGGATGCCGTAACCGGTGGCGTTCAGCGGGGAGACGACGTCGGAATCGGCGGATTCCTTCGGCCAGTCATAGGCCACCCAGTCTCCCAGCGAGTTCTGGAAGTTGGACTGGTAGGCGCTCAGCTGCCAGGTGGAGGTAGGGATGATGGCCAGGTTGCCGGACTGGAAGAACTGCATCAGCGCGTCCCATTCGATGAAGGTCTTCTGGCTGAACATGTCGTTGTCCACGATCTGCTGCAGGTAGTCCACGGCCTTCTTGGACTCGGGGCCGTTGATGTCGATGACCCACTTGTCGCCCTTGACCGAATACCATTTGGCGCCGAACTGCTGGGCCAGCATCACCAGCGTGGATGCGTCCTCGCCGGCCAGGTTCAGGATCTTGATGTCCGGGTTCTTGGCCTTCAGGTCCTTGCCGGCCTGGATGAGCTCGTCCCACGTGGTTGGCACCTTCACGCCGTTGTCGTCGAGGGTCTTCTGGTTGACGATGATGAACTGCGGGGCCGCCTGGAACGGGATGGCGGCCAGCTGGTCGCCCACCTTGAAGGAGTCCACGACGTTCGGGTTCAGCTTGGACAGGTCAGGGTTGAACTGGCTGATGTCCTGGATGGTGCCGTCCGCGAGCAGCGAGATAGCCGAGTCCTTGTCGACCTCGACCAGGTCGGGCACGCCGCTGCCGGCCTTGACGGTGTTGACGAGCGACTCCTCCGCCTTGACGTTGGAGGCCCGCTTCTTGAAGACGACCTTGATCTTGTCCTACGACTTGTTGAAGGCATCGGCCTGTTCCTGCTGGCCCTGCTCCCAGCCCCACCACTCGATGGTGGTGACGCCGTTCGCATCGGCGGAGCCGTTGCCGGCGGTGCCGGAGCCGCATGCGGCGAGCGGTACGAGCATGCCTGCAGCGGCTGCGGCGGAGACGGCGATCTTGGTCCAACGACGTGAAGTGCTCATTGCGAAAACCTTCCTTGGTTCTTCTTTGTAACTAGTTTCATCACTGAAACAACTACAAGCTAACATCTCGGTAAAATCGTTGTCAAATCAACGATAAAACTAGTTACATAGAAGTCTGTTGGCCAAGGTTTCACAACGGTTGTTTGCGCAATCAAGCCAGGCGTCCGGCGTGTCGTTTTTTGATTCAGCCGGCGGGCTCCACGCTCGCTCCCTTCCGCTTCAGATCGTTGACGGTCCGCTCCTGGATGTTGTCGAGCAGCTTGTCCGGCGGGGAGTCAGCGACGGGCCGGCGGCCATCGACGCCAAGGAGATCGCCGAAAGGCATTGAACCGACTCCCGACCCGCATCGAAGACGGAGAGCACCACGCCGACCATCCCGGCCTCAGTCGCCGAAATGGAACATGGACACCATGTATATCGGCAGATATACCACAGGGCCAGAGACCTCCACATTGGTCTCGGCAAGGACATACGCCTCATCGATACCGTTGTTCGCTACATTCAGCGCATTGGTGAGAGAGGCATGCGTTCGATACGAGGACCCCGATTTCACCTCGAACACGATGACGCCGCCATCGGCTCGTTCCGTTACGAAGTCAAGCTCGCCCATGCGTTTGCTCGCGCAATAGTACGTCGAGAGACCATGAGTGTTGAGTTCCTGCGCCACCGCGTTCTCGTACACGCCCCCGACGTTCATATTGGTTCCGCCATCGAGCAGATCGATGGAGGCTCGTTTAATGAATGTGCTGGTCAAAAGACCCACATCGGAATAGAACAACTTGAATCTGCTGTCGTTCTTTGCAATGAGCAATGGATGCCTGGGTTCCGAAGCATTATAGGTGGCGATGGCCACGCCCGCATTAATAAGCCATAGGAACTCGTCGGTCACCTGATCGAATCGCTTCACGTTCTCAATCGAACTGAATTTAAAGCGTTTGCTGGTTCCGGTCAATTCGCTGGGTATCAAGTCATAGATGTTCTGAATGACCAGCCGGTTCTCCTTGGGCGCGTACTTGGCGATATCGCGTTTGTAGACGCGGATGATCTCCGATTGCGACACACGCACCTGATCGATGACGCCGCTGCCAAGGAACGCATTCACCGCATCCGGCATGCCTCCCACCAACAAGTAACGATGGAACAGCTTCAGCAACTTCTCATGGATGAAATCCGGAACGGGCGTGCGTGACGCGAACGCCTTGCAGGCCTCGTCCCAAGCCGCCTCGGGCAGTCCGTTCGCCCAGCAGAATTCCTCGAAATCAAGGGGGAACATCTCCACTTGGGTCAGATATCCGCCAGGCAGCGAGTCCGCACCTTCCAATTTCACGCCAAGCAAGGAACCGGACAGTATGAAGTCGTATTCCCCTCTGTCCACGAGCAGTTTGATATGTTCCATCACATTGGGGCATTCCTGGATCTCATCGAGGAAAATCGCCGTCTCATGCGGCACCAAATGCGCATCCGCCGCCACGGAAATTCTGAGCATCAGGTCATCGGCATCGGTGGCCGCCTCGAATGATCTGCGTGCGGCGGCATCGTCGGCAAGGTTGATCTCCACGGAATTCGGATAATGGGACTGCATGAGCTCGCGAACCAGATACGTCTTGCCGACCTGACGAGCCCCGGTTACCAGCAACGCCTGCTTCGACTTGTTCCGCTTCCAGAACTCAAAGCGTTCATATGCCTTGCGTTTCAATGCCATCAGCGCCCGCCTTTCATGCCACACCCAGTTTGATGATATCCCGAATCACATTTTTCCTCAATTTCAAATCAGTGATTTCTGCACTTTTCAGTAATTTCAAATGCGAGTTTTCTGCACTTTTCCGCAAATTCACATAGTCGGGAACAGACCGGGACGACGAGCGGGGTCAACAAACGCATGATCCGAAACGTATGGCCCGTCGAACGCAGCGATACGCGATGCGTTCGACGGGCCATACGCCGATATGAAACAGGAAAACGAAACGGTCAGCTCAGGTCAGCTCACCGCTGGGATTCGGCGGGCAGGGCCTCGATGGCCTTGCGGGCGGCCTTCAGGGCCTCCTCGAGCGGCTCGACCTGCGGGTACCAGCGGCGCTCCCACTCCAGAGACAGCGGGCCGGTATAGCCGCCGTCCTTGAGGAGCTTGCAGCATTCGGCCAGCGGCACGCGGCCGGTGCCCTGCAGCACCGGGGTCTGGTCGCCGGGGAACGCGCAGTCCTTGATCTGGACGACGCCGCGGCCACCCACCAGGTACGGCTTGAGGTACTCGAAGGTCTTGGCCGGGGCCTCGCCCACGCGCCACGGATGGGCGATATCCCAGATGGAGCCGGCCTGGTTGCCCGGAGCCAGCTTATCGAGGTAGTAGTGGATGATCGCGTTGCGCTCGCCGTTGGTGTGGCTGTCGTGCGTTTCGATGAGCGGCTGGACGCCGAGCTTGTCGGCGGTGGGCAGGGCGCGGGCGATGATCTCGGCGCCGCGCTTGGAGACGCCGGCCAGGTTCATGCCTTCGGGCAGCACCATGCCGGGCAGGCGGTCCGGGTCCCAGCTCGGCTCGAGCGGCGCGGTCGGGAAGACGCGCACGTACTTGGCGCCGAGCACGTCGGCCATGTGCAGGCAGTGCTCGAGGCTTTCGACCAGTTCGTCGTCCTCGCGGGCGGTGTTGCACACCTGCACGCGCGAGTCGACGGCGAAGATGGAGACGCCGGCTTTCTCGGCCAGTTCGTCGCGCATGGCCTTGAGCTCGTCGTCCGTGGAGGCCATCGTGAACTTCATCTCGTCGCCGACGGCCACCTCGATCTGCTTGACGCCGGTGGCCTTGAAGGTCTTGGCGAGCTCGTCCATCGAATCGTACGGAGCGCCGAGGGTCGACGCAGCCAGTTCCCATGTCATTGTTGTTTGTCCTTTCGTTGGGGTTCCGCTCCCGCTGGCGGGAGCTGTCAGCGCAGCTGACTGAGGGTGGTTCGTGACCTCCCCTCAGTCGCTTCGCGACAGCTCCCCTCCAGAGGGGAGCCGAGAACGGTTATTTCTCCCGGTAGTCGAGGTATTGGAAGTCGGCGTGCGAGAGATGGGCGTCCATGTCCTGCGCGCAGATGCCGACCATGGCGCCGGTGAACGCGCAGCCCATGATCTGGCTCTCCACGTAGTCGTCGCTGATGTGGTCGGCGGGCTGTGCGCCGCCCACCGCCTTCCACGGAGCGTTGTCGGCGTGCATGTTCTCGCCTTGCGCATAGAAGAAGTTCGCCTTGTCGTGGCGCACCTCGACCTTGATGCGCACCGGCCCGTCCTCGAGCGCGATGGCCTCGGAACCGTATTCCAGCCGCTCGTGGTCGCAGCGCAGCACCTGGATGATGCGCTTGTCGCTGCCTTCGGAGTCGAAGGAGACGTAGGCGTAGATCCAGTTCTGCGTGTCGTAGTAGAGGATCAGGCCGGCCATCTGCTGGTAGTTGGCCGGGTCGAAGTCGAGCACGGTTTCGACGTCGAAATCATAGGCCTCCCAACGGCGGGCGAACAGGGTCTGCAGGTGCTGGGAGCGCAGCGACTGGGCACCGTAGAGGCGCAGCCAGCCGGGGCGGGCGGTGAGGCTGTAGTGCTCTTCGGCCGTGAGGGCGGTGCGCAGGGTCTTCAGGCTCGGCGGGATGGCCGGGTCGGTCACGGAGGTGAGGGGCGCGTTGGCCTGCGCCACGCCGTCCAGCTCGAACTCCACGCGCTCGGAATGGTCCATGTTCTGCACCACGTTCCGGGCGATCTTGGGGGCCGGGACCTCGAGGTCGGGGCTGATGGTGTCGTTGATCAGGCGCGGCCAGCCGTCCTCGGTCCAGTAGATCTTCTGGATGGCGGTCTCGCGTCCCAGCGTGCAGTTGCCGCGTTCGGTCAGCGGGCGACCGCAGATCTGGGTGACGTACCATTCGTCGCCGATCTGCAGGAAGCAGCAGTGGCCGGACTTCTGCAGCGGGTTGCCCGGCTCGTCGCGCGTGGTCATCAACGGCGTGTACGGCGAATCCTCGAACGGGCCCTCGAGCGAACGGGCGCGGGCCACGGTGGCGGCGTGCATGTAGCCGGTGCCGCCGGCGGCGCACAGCAGATAGTAGTACCCGTCCTTCTTGAGGATCTGCGGGCCCTCGCACACGCCGAGCTTGGTGCCCTTGTAAAAGTGCTTGCGCTCGCCGATCAGGGTCATCGACTCGGGGTCGAACTCCTGGATCACGGTGCCGGCGAACATGGCGTGGCCGGGGCGGTAGTCATAGAGCATGTTGAGGAACCACTTGCGGCCGTCATCATCGTGGAAGATGGCCGGATCGAAGCCGGAGGCGGTCAGGAAGTGCGGTTCGCTCCACGGGCCGGTGATGGACGGCGCGGTGATCACGTAGTTCAGGGTGTCCTTGAACGGCGCGTAGGTTTTCACGTCGGTGTAGACGAGCCAGAACCTGCCGTCGGCGTAGCTCAGGTGGGGCGCCCACAGGGAGCCGGAGTCGTAGTTGCCCTTGAGATCGACCTGGGATTCGCGGTTGACCGGCGAGGCGACCCACTCCCAGTTGACGAGGTCCTTGGAGTGGTAGATGTCGATGCCCGGCCACCATTCGAAGGTGGAGTTGGCGATGTAGTAGTCGTCGCCGACGCGCAGGGCGCTCGAATCCGGGTGGAAGCCCGGCAGGATCGGGTTCTTGATCATCGTGGTCATTGGTGTTCCTTGCTTGGTTGCTTAAGTCTTAAGTTCTGAGTCTTGGCTCCCCTCTTTGAGGGGAGCCAGCATGGGGAGGCTATTCCAGCAGGACGGCGACGCCGTCGAAGTCGGACAGGTCGGTGATGCGCAGCTGGCGGCCGGAACGCTCGACCCGGATGCCGTCGCGGTGGAAGACGCCGACGACCCGGCCGAGCACCGGCAGGTCGATCACGCTGGGGGCGTCGTGGAAGGTATGCAGCACGACGAGCGTGCGGCCCTCCGCCTCGGTGCCGGCCTCGCCGACGCGGGCGATGGCCTGCCAGCCGACCGGCCGGCTGTAGCTGCCGAGCTGCGAGCCGTACCAGCGGCTCTCGCCGTGGTCGATGACCGGCGCGGCCTTGTGGTAGAACGCGACGCCTTCCTTGATGATGTCGTTCTTGCGGCCCGTGAACCCGTTCGGGTCGCCGCTGAAGCACAGGCGGCCCAGGAGGCCGGAGCAGATCTGGTAGTAGAGCTTGTCGGCCGGGGCCTCCTCGCGCACCACGGCCCAGATCTGCGACTGGCGCGGCAGGATCATGCGGTGCATGTTGGCGGCCACGACCGGGATGTAGTCGCATTCGTGGGCGTCGGAGAAGCTGGCCATGGCGCCGATCTCCATGAAGCTCTGCACCAGGCGGTGGCCGCCGGAGGCGCAGATCTCGATCATGAGGTCGGGCAGTTCCTCGCGGATGCGGCGGAAGAACGCCTGCGACGCCTGGATCTGGTCGTACAGGCCCTCGCCGAGCGAGGCGTTCGGATCGCCGGGCGTCTCGCAGCCGATGCCGATCGTGTCGTTGTAGTCGACCTTCATGTAGTCGAAGCCGTTGTCCTTGAGGAAGTCGATGACCTTGTGCGCCAGGTATTCCCGGACCTCCGGATTGCGCATGTCCCACCAGCGGCGGTTGCCGGAGGTGATGGGCAGGCCGTCGCGCTTCAGCAGCCATTCGGCCTTGTTGAAGCAATCCGGCTCCTCGCGGCCGGCGACCTCGAATTCGAACCAGATGCCGGCCTTGAGACCCGCATCGTGGATCCTGTCGACCACCGGCTTCATGCCGTGCGGGAACGCGGTTGCGCTGACCTCCCACTTGCCGAAGCGGCTGGCCGCCTCGAAGGCCTGGTCGTCGAACCAGCCGGCGTCGATGACGAAGTACTCCACGCCGAGCGCCTTGACGGCGTCGAGCTGCTCGGTGACGCTCCGCTCGGTCGGCGTGCCCCAAGTGGAGCAGAATTCGTTGAAGATCACCGGAAGATGAGCTTCGCTCTGCGGCAGTTTCAGGTCCTTGCGCACATTGCCGGCCAGAACCTGCGAGGCCTTGTCGACGCCGCCGACCACGGCGGTGGCGACCGCGTACGGAGCGTCGAAGCGCTCGCCGGGGGCGAGGGTCTTGGTCCACTGGCCGAATTCGCGGTCGGCGATGCCGCCGGACAGGCTCAGTCCGTCATCGCGGCGGTACGCCTCGATCTGCCAGCTGGAGGCGTGCGTGGTGGCCACGGCCCAGGTGACGCCCGCGTGCTGGTCCTCGACGGCGGCGAATGGCACCCATTCGCGCACCGGGAAGCTGCCGACCGAGCCGAAGCGCACGGAGTTCGCGCTGTACTTCTGCCAGCTGGGTTCCAGTTCAAGATCCTCGACCGGCTGCGAGAGCAGCCGTCCCTCGGCGCTCCAGGTGCTGCGCAGACGATGCAGGATCAGGTTCTCCGGGTCGAGTCCCCTGGCGAACGGCGAGATCGATCCGAGCGTGAAGCTCGAGAGCATCTCCAGGGTGATCGGGCGGTTGGATTCGTTGACCACCGCGGTGCGGATCTCCGCGGCACCGCTGGCCGGGGTCATGGTGAGCGTGTGCTCGTAATGCCAGCCGCGCGCGTCGTCGATGCGGGTGACCACGGCGAGTGAGCCGTCCGACGCATTGCGGGAGACGACGGGATCGCCGTACGACATATGGTCGGTCACGGTTTTCGCGTTGCGCATCGTGCGGCCCTGGCTGAAGCCGAACGGATAGTCGTCGCCGACGATCTTGGACTGCACGAGCGGTTCGGCGGCGCAGTCGTCGCGCACGACGTCGTCGATGCGCGCGGTCGGGACCAATACCAGCTCCACGGCTCCGGTCTCGTCGTCCTTGCGGTAGACGGCGGATAGTTCGCCGCAGCTCACGGTTTCCAGTGTGGTACGCATGTTTTCCTTTCCGATACTTGCTCCCGCTGGCGGGAGCTGTCTCGCGTAGCGGGACTGAGGGTGGTTCGGCACCGGGACCAGTCGAGCAATGCCCGGCAGCCCCGCCAGCGGGGGCCTGTTCACAGTTGCAGGATTCGCACGATCTGTTCGGTGGTGCGGGTCACGTTGGAGGCCGCATCGGCCAGCAGTTCTTCGAGGCTGGCCGCGCCCGGAGCGATGCCGAAGATCGCGTCGATGCCGCAGTCGTGCAGTTCGCCGATGCCTTCGCCGATATGCCCGGCCACGGCGATCACCGGCTTGCCGTGCCGTTTCGCCGTGGCCGCCACGCCGGCCGGGGTCTTGCCGAACTTGGTCTGGAAGTCGATCGACCCTTCGCCGGTGAACACCACGTCGGCCCACTGCGCGGCCTCGTCCAGCCCCGACCGTTCGATCACCAGATCGATGCCGGGTTTGAAGGAGGCATGGAGGAACGACAGCAGCGCGGCGCCGATGCCGCCGGCCGCGCCACCGCCCGGCCAATTCGATACGCGCACGCCAAGCTGGTGTTCGGCGACGATGGCGAAACGGGTCAGTGCCTTGTCCAGCAGCGCCACG
>OKQJ01000127.1_pt1 | contig 39014 bp, 38 predicted proteins | sample 1614171 | NCBI WGS metagenome assembly OKQJ01 (sample SAMN04436911, study PRJEB24849) | human gut metagenome | biome: human gut; feature: NICU; material: stool | host: Homo sapiens | place: USA: Saint Louis, MO | collected 2012-05-30 | reverse complement strand
CCAGTTTCATCACCTTTAGTTGATGCTGGTACTAATTCGTATACTTTTCCTTCTGGAGTTGTGATACGAGATGGTTTCATGTCGTTGTCAGAAGTATCATACTTAGCTCCTGGTTGACCATCTTTTGTATCAACAGCATCTGCTTGAAGAGTATTTCCTGCTTCATCTACGTAATGAACAAGAACGTTTCCTGCTTTTTCGTAGACATAAGTGATTTCTGTAGTTCCTTCTACAACAGCACCGTTTTCTGGTTTAGAATCTTCTTTAAGTTCTTTAGCTGTTAAGTAGTAAACTACTCCATCTTTTTCAAGTTTAGCTGGTTTGTTGTCAGTTGTATCATATTTCTCACTTAGTGATCCATTTTCAACATCTTTCGTATCTTCAGCTAATGTGTTTCCTTCTGTATCAACGTAGTGAACGACTACATTACCAGTGATTTCTTTGTACACGTAAGTTACTTCTGTAGTTTCTCCAGCTTTAACTTTACCTGTTTCATCACCTTTAGTTGATTGAGGGATTAATTCGTATACTTTTCCTTCTGGAGTAGTGATACGGTTTGGTTTCATGTCGTTATCAGCAGTGTTGTAGTCTGAGTTTGGTTTACCGTCTTTTGTATCAACAGCATCCACTTGGATAGTGTTACCTTTTTCGTCAGTGTAGTGAACGACTACTTGTCCCGCTTTTTCGTAAACGTAAGTTACTTCAGTTTTACCTTCTACTACGTCTCCGTTTTCTGGTTTAGAATCGTCTTTGACAGCTTTTTCTGTTAAGTAGTAAACAGTTCCGTCTTTTTCGATTTTCTCTGGTTTGTTGTCAGTTGTATCGTATTTAGCGTTTAGAGAAGCACCTTTAGTATCTTCTTTATCGTCAGCGATTACGTTACCTTCTGTGTCAACATAGTGAACGACTACATCACCAGTTACTTCTTTATAAACGTATGTTACTTCTTTAGTTTCTCCCGCAACAACTTTACCAGTTTCATCACCTTTAGTTGATGCTGGTACTAATTCGTATACTTTTCCTTCTGCAGTTGTAATACGAGTTGGTTTCATTCCGTTATCAGAAGTATCGTAGTCTGATCCTGGTTTTCCATCTACAGTGTCTTTTGCACCTGAAGCTACGTTAGCACCCGCTGCGTCTACACCTACTAATGGAGTTCCATCTTCTGTTTGGTAGTTAACGACTACTTGTCCTGCTTTTTCGTAAACATAAGTTACTGTAGTTGTACCTTCAACGACATCACCAGTAGCTGGTTTAGAACCATCTTTCAATTCTTTAGCTGTTAAGTAATATTTAACACCGTCTTTAGTGATTTCAGCTTTTTTGTGGTCTGCTGTGTCGTATTTAACGTTTAGAGAAGCATCTGTTTCGTCTTTTTCGTCTTCAGCAAGTGTGTTACCTTCAGTATCTTCATACTTAACAACAACATTACCTTTAACTTCTTTATAAACGTAGGTTACTTCTTTAGTTTGACCTGATTCTACAGTACCAGTTTCATCACCTTTAGTTGATGCTGGTACGAGTTCGTATACTTTTCCTTCTGCAGTTGTGATACGAGTTGGTTTCATTCCGTTATCTGCAGTATTGTATTCAGAACCTGGTTTTCCATTGTCAGTATCTTTAGCACCTGAAGCAATATCTTTACCATCTGCAGTTCCTACTAATGGAGTTCCGTCTTCTGTTTGGTAGTTAACGATTACTGATCCAGCTTTTTCATAAACGTAAGTTACATCAGTTTTACCTTCTACTACGGTTCCAGTTTCTGGTTTAGAATCATCTTTAAGACCAGCTTTTGTAATGTAGTATACAGTTCCGTCTTCTGCAGTAATTTTTTCTGGTTTATTATCAACAGCAGTGTCATATTTTTCGCTTAGAGATGCACCTTTAAGATCATCTTTGTCAGCTGCGATTGTGTTACCTTCTGTGTCGACATAGTGAACTACTACATCACCTGTTACTTCTTTATAAACGTATGTTACTTCTTTAGTTTCTCCCGCAACAACTTTACCAGTTTCATCACCTTTAGTTGCTGTTGGTACTAACTCGTATACTTTTCCTTCTGCAGTTGTGATACGGTTTGGTTTCATTCCGTTATCAGAAGTATCGTAATCAGATCCTGGTCTTCCGTCTACAGTGTCTTTTGCACCTGAAGCTACGTTAGCACCAGCTGCGTCTACACCTACTATTGGAGTTCCGTCTTCTGTTTGGTAGTTAACGACTACTTGTCCTGCTTTTTCGTAAACGTAAGTTACTGTAGTTGTTCCTTCAACAACATCACCTGTTGCTGGTTTAGAATCATCTTTAAGCTCTTTAGCTGTTAGGTAGTATTTAACTCCATCTTTAGTGATTTCGTCTTTTTTGTGGTCTGCTGTATCGTATTTAACGTTTAGAGAAGCATCTGTTTCGTCTTTTTCGTCTTCAGCGATTACGTTACCTTCAGTATCTTCATACTTAACGACTACGTTACCTTTTACTTCTTTATAAACGTATGTTACTTCTACAGTATCTCCAGCTACTACTTTACCAGTTTCATTTCCGATTGTAGAAGCAGGTACTAGTTCGTATACTTTTCCTTCTGCAGTTTTAATACGGTTTGGTTTCATTCCGTTGTCTGCAGTGTTATAGTCACTTCCTGGTCTTCCATCTGTTGTATCATTATTAGTTTCAGGGACATTATTTCCTTCTGGGTCTGTTCCAGAAATTGGGTTCCCTTCTTGATCTGTATAATGAACTACTACTTGTCCTGCTTTTTCGTAAACGTAAGTTACTGTAGTTGTTCCTTCTACTACGTCTCCAGTAGCTGGTTTAGAACCGTCTTTCAATTCTTTAGCTGTTAAATAGTATTTAACACCATCTTTAGTGATTTCATCTTTTTTGTGGTCAGCTGTATCGTATTTAACATTTAGAGAAGCGTCAGTTTCGTCTTGTTCATCATCAGCAAGTGAATTACCTTCAGTATCTTCATACTTAACAACTACATTACCTTTAACTTCTTTATAAACGTATGTTACTTCTTTAGTTTCTCCAGCAACAACTTCACCTGTTTCTTCACCTTCAGTTGATTCTGGGACTAATTGGTAAACTTTTCCTTCTGCAGTTTTAATACGAGTTGGTTTTAGCCCGTTATCTGCAGTGTTATAAGCTGTACCTGGTTTACCGTTATCAATGTCTTTAGCACCTGATTCTACAGTTTTGCTTTCGTCTCCAACTACTGTTCCTGTAAGAGCTGTTCCATCTTCTGTTTTGTAGTTAACGATTACTGATCCAGCTTTTTCATAGATATAAGTTACTTTTGTAACACCTTCTACTACTGTTCCTGTTTCAGCTGGTGCGTCTTTTTCTTGATCATTTACAGCTGTTTTCGTAGCATCTGCTTTTAGGTAGTAAACATTACCATTTGCATCTGTAAGTTTTTCTGGTTTTTCATCTGCGTTTTCTTTAGTATTGTACGCTATGTTTTTAGGTGCTTTAGTACTGCTTACGATTACTTCTTGACCATCTGCGTTTACATAATATTTCTCAGTTACTACTTCCGCTACTGTTTCAGGAGTGTCAGTGTAAGGAGCTTTTAATTCTGTTCCGTCTTCTGTTTGGTAGTTAACAACTACAGAACCTTTTTTCTCGATTTCACGAGTTTTTTCTTCTGCATAAGTGTAAGTGATTGTTGTCGTACCACTTGCTAAACGGTAGGCACGAAGTGGAGTGATTTCATCGCGGTAAGAGTAAGTTTCAACTTCCGCATCAGGAGAACTAAGATTAAGAGTAAAATCACCATGACCTTCATCTATAGAAGTTGTTCCTGACTCAGAAACCCCTGAATAATCCACAGTTACATCCGATGTCGGTCTTCCTTTAGCATCAACTTGATCTCCATTATCAACTGCTATTGCGGATTTAACACCAGTTTTTGCTTCTAGCCCCACAACAAAATATCGTTTAAAATTAAGGATGTTATCTTCTAATCCTTTTTCTTGAAGATAAGCAAGATACCCTTTTACAACAGTTTTGTTTCTTTCACCTTCTAAAGTATCTGGCGCAGCTTTAAATTTTTGAACCATTGCATATGTTCTATCTAGACTTGCACCAGTCCCCTCTCCATGAGGGTCATCGGCGTCATCAGCTACATTGTCCTTAGGCGATAAAGGTATCATAGCAGTTAATTGAGGACTATCGTTACTAACAGTTACATAAGTGTTTTTCTCAAGAACGAAAACATAGTCTCCTTCTTTGATTCCACCATCAGCAGTTACATTCGCTGCAGTGAAGTTCTTTGCTGCAGCTTCTCCAGCTGTGAAAGCTTCTTTCAATTTATCATCAGAAGTGATTGCACCTGAATCGGCTTGTACATATTTACCATATGTTCCTTTTCCTGTTTGTTCAACAATCCAGGCTTTCCCACCAGCTTTTACAGTATCATAAGTGATTTTACCTTCTGCATTACTTAATCCTTCTGGAGTCAATTTCGCAGTTACATCACCTAGAGTTGTGTCAGAGTAAACACCTCCACCATCTCCAGTAGTTTCAACTTTAGGTTCTCCGATTAAGTGGTAAGTTTTCCCGTCTTTTTCAATCGTTTCTTTCTTACCATTTTCTTTAGCGTTGTCTAGATCGCTATCTTGTGCATCGCCACCTGTTGTTTCTTTGAAAACTTCTCCTGATTTACCATATACATCGTATTTTGTTTCGATCGTTTTATCAGCACCAGAATCTTGGTTTTTGTTTTCTTCTAATACAGCATTACCTTCAGCAGTTACATATTTGTAATCTACTTTTCCAGTTTTAGTGATTGTATTTGTTCCATCTTCAGTTGGAGCAGTTGAAAAATTTCTACCTTCATCTGGATTCTCAATATTAGCTGTTTCTACAACTACTGAACCCTTATCATTTGAAATCGTTGTTGTGTTGTCGCTGTTTTCTGTCATCGCTGCTTCTGCTGTCTGCGTTCCAGCTGACATTACAAGAGCTGCACCGATAATCAGACCGACTGTACCGATTTTGACTGAGTCTGAACGACCATCTTTAAACTTACGAATGGAAAATTTTTCTTTTTTATTTATAAACATCCTTAATATCCTTTACTATTATTTTTGTATGATTTTCAAAATTCGCCATATTGGCATAACAACGTGGTTAATAAACTCGAAACCCCTACACTTCTATTTTAATATTTTAAAGCCATTTATACAATAAAATTAACTACTTTTTAATGGTTTAAACTATAGTTTTTCACTATATTTATATATAAAAAAAATCCATACAGACATATGGATTTACATATTTAAAAATATACATTTATGCTACCAGCCAATTGAGACCCTTTCAAACTGACAACCCAATCGTCGCAATTCTTTTTGACAGTCCTCATAATAAGGGAGGGAAATGCCTGTGATGGTTACATGTGGCAGATCTTTTAAGTGAAGGCTGACTGATGAAGTAAAATGATAAACATGAACGAACTCGTATTCTTGAAAGAGTTGGGCAAGGACATCTTCAAAAATCAGCTCCGTCTCCAAGTAAGTCACGTTTGGGATAGTGAAGGTTTCCTTGGGATGGGGAAGATAGAGGTCAATTGCTAAGGCCTTGGCATAAGTGCTGATAAAGCGGATAGAGATTTGGTCGTCCTCTTCAGAGAACTTTTGCCCCAGCAAGACCTTGACAGTCTTACCATTTGAAACAGGTGCTTGAGGTAGGTCAAAAAAATGCTCTAGATAAACCAGCTTTTCTCTAGCTACGACATGGTAGTCACTACGATAGAGGGTATAGTGCTTTTCCGTCCGCTCAATCAAGTCATCTCTGGTCAAGCCCAAAGAGCCCACCTGACTGGGTTGGAGAGGCCAAGCATACATTCCCAAGGGATAAATATCTGCATAGCCATCATCGAAACTCATGAGGTGTTGGTAGGTAGAACTCGCAACCATGTCCAGAATCAAGCTATTGTCAAAACTAGCATAAAAGATGGTGTCATAGTCTCCGGCTACCTCCTGACAGATCTGAGCCAAGTCCTCTGCCGTCTGAGGATAGTGAACATGGTCAAAGCCCTTAGCATAATGCTCCTGTCGGGCATTTTTGACAGAGCTGACATAAAGACTGACAAAGTCCTGATCAGGATAAAGACCCTTGATATGCTGGGCGATCTTGGCCTGTAAGGGCGTTGTAGCAATGATGAGGTGTTTCATCTCTTTGATTCTCCTAGGTGGTGATGTTGCAACAAGGTCTCAACGACTTCAAAATCTAGGGCATCGTCGATATCATAAGAATAGAGTTTGGGCATTTCATAGGCTACTGTCTTATCTGTGTAAAAGGTCTCATCTAGTAGGTAACGGTCCTTGCGAGAAATCCAAATACTACCGTTGGGATAGTAATAGACAGGCTCTTTCTGCCGAGCATAGTGCTTGGAAACCTGAGGTGGACGGATAAAAGTTGACTCCTCCAACTGTATGAAAAGACTGCGACTCTTGTCTGCCTTAACACAGGATATCAAATGGTCAGCTCCAGACTGACAGTAGAGCTGGTAGGACTCGATAAGGTGCTCCACTTTTCTTAAGGGTGAGGTCACCTGTAGATTCATAAAAACCTGCTCTCCCTCAAAGGGCTTTAAAAAGTCTCGTAAGGTCTCCAGACTAGAGGTTGCTGACAAGGCCAATTCTTTTGGTCTGTGGACACAACGAATCTCTGGATAGGCTTGACGACAGAGTTCTAGATAGGCTAGCGAGTCTGAGGACACCCAGATGTCACTAAATAGCTTAGAGGCTAGAGCGACTTCGATAGTATAGAGAACCAAGGGTTTACCTGCAAGCGGTTTGATATTTTTATCCACTAAACCGCGTGAGCCCGAACGGATTAAAATGACGGCTATAGGTTTAGATTTTGCTTTCATATAGTCTTCCTAGAATTGAGATAAAAAGGGCAGATAGGGTAGTGATGATGCTATTTAACCAGGGATTAGGGTTGGCAAAGAGGCCACTGTAATGATAGAGGACTAGGACTCCTAGACTGAAGACCAGATAGATTTTTGCTAGCTGTAAGCTCGGTCTTTTGAGGAGCAAGACCATGAGGTACAACCCACCAATCACACCTAAAGTCAGACCCATAAAGCCGTTTATCCATTCATAGATGGAATAGATTTCTGCATTCATGAGTAAGATGCAGAGAAGCCAGGATAGACCTGCTAAGACAAAGGATAGGATACTTGGCGACCAGCGAATCTTTGACCAAGCAAAATCCATCTTCAAGCAGGTCACGATTGCATTCATACTGGATGAGACCGTGGATTGGCCCGCTGCCAAGAGAGCCAGCATGATGAAACTTCCAAACCAAGGTGCTAGTCCTTCCCGAGCATAGGCAATGAGAACAGGATTGGTCGATGTGGTGGTGAAATTTTCCTGACGAATCAAGCAGCCAATCAAATACAATAGACTAGCAATCCCAAAGGACAAGAGTCCCTGAAGCCATAAGATTTTTCCAATTTTCCGACGCCCCATTTTGCTGTTAAAACGTTGAACGATATCCTGCGAGGAAACGTAGGAAAACAAACTACTGAAACCTGCTCCTACAACTAAGATCAAGACCGTCCGTCCATCCAGCGTCTCTGCAAAGTGAGATAGCTGTAGACTGCTATTCATGACAAGACCTGATTGAGCAATTCTTGGTAGAAAAAGGGCCAGTATAGCTAGCAAGACCAAGCCCTGAAAGAAGTCCGTCCACAGAACAACCAAGAGGCCGCCCCTTGCCAGATAATAGACCGTCAAAAGAAGGAGTAGGCCTGACAAGACCAACTGATTGATAGGGATAAAGGGCTCTAAGGCCTGAGATAACAAGTAGGTTACCACTGCTATTCGCCCCAATTGGTATAGGATAAAAAGTCCTGAAGCCAGTGAACGAATGCCAGCCGATTGAAACTTGTCCTCTAAAAGATGGTATGCTGTCTCGTAGTTTCCCTTTTGATAGAGGGGCAAAAAGTAACGGTGGGCGAGGGGAATGGCTAGAAAGATGCCACACTGGGCAAACCAGAGATAGGACCTGCCTGTATAGGCATTCCCCACCAGAGTCAGAAAGGAAATGGGGCTGAGCAAGGTCGCAAAGACTGAGAAAGCCAGAACAGTCACTGGAACAGCTTTCTTAACCTGATAGTAATCCTCTTCGTCCCCTTTTTTCCGATAGGCGATCCAGGAAATCAAGCAGAAATAGAGCAATAGGGTGATTAGAATTCCCAACATCCTAGAAGTTCCTATCTAGTAGTTCGCGGTAGCTTTGAGCCACCGTTCCTAGTGAATAGTGAGCCGCTAGGGCGATATTTTCTGCATTGGACTGGCGATAGTCTGCCTGCTCCATCTCTTCTATCATTTGAATCAATTGTGACTTATTTCTGAAAAGGCGGATGGCATCTGACTGTTCGGCATAGAAACGATGGGCAATCTCCACATCTGATAACAAGGCAAGCAAACCTTGATTGAGGGCTTCGACGCAGGCGTTGGCAAATAATTCTGTAAAACTAGCAGACAGGTAGCACTGGTGGAGGTGGTAAGGAACCTCATCGACAATGCCTTTGAACTGAATGGTTGGTGGCAGATCGTAGCGATTACGCAGTTCCTCCAGACGTTCCTCTGTTCCACCATAAAAGGTGATGCGGGCCTTGGAACCACGTTTGTAGAGTTCGATAAAGGCTTCAATGACAAACTCAACGTTCTTGCCTTCTCCCATGTGACCGACCAAGCAATAGTCTAGCACAGGTCCCACTTCTTTGATTTGACCGGGATCTTCTGTAAACATAGGTGGCAGGAATCTTGTCTGATAACCTTCTTTGGCCAAGCTCTCTGTCAACTTCTCACTGGCAACCAGGTATTTATTTGCCTTGCGCAGATTGGCAAGACGTAAGTCTCGCATGATGTTTTCATGGACGACTTCATAGTAATTTTTGTCCGTGTTTTCCATGTAACGCCAAAGGCTGGGTTTGGGAACGATTTGTTGGTCACGAATGAAGAGGTCGGTTTGCTGGGCCCATCTAGCTAGAAACTTAACCAGCAAGTCCTCCTCAGAACAAATTTCTCCCTCGATACGGTAGATATACTCTGGATAAAAAATCGTTACAGGAGAGGGTTCTTTGAAAGGATCGAGAAAGCGTCCTTCAAGAGCCAGTTCTCCATTTTCGTGATACCAACGCAACTCCTTTTCTTTAAAATCTTCAAACAAGAAAGGACCCTTTGTATAGTAATATTTACCCGAACCATCTCCTAGGGTAACAGAGGCCACAAAGCCGTCCTCATTGAGCTCAACCTGATCTTCCTCTGCTAGAGTTAGGCTTTCTGGTCTCACTGTCAAATCCGCATGGCCCATATCTGAAAAGAAATGAGGAACACAGAGCAGTTCCTTTTCTAAAAATCCTAACTTAATCAAGTCTTTCTTCCAATCAGGACGAAGCTGAGGACTCGATACCAAGTGGACATATTCCAAACCCAGATGTCGTGCTATACGTGCTCGATAGACCTGAGTAGCCTCAAAACCATAGCGACGGATTTCCTTAGCTGGATGGATGGTGATAATTCTCGACATGATATGCATTCTTTCTCTACTATTTTCTGCTTACAAATGAAAAACCACCCTCACAAAAATGTGAGGGTGGTTAATCCGTTACAATGCTTGAGGATTTCCTAGCAAGTTCCCCCTCAAAAGGACTTTATGCTATTCTATCACAAAGATCGACCATCTGCAAGATAGACTAATTTAGAGATGATAGCTTGGGGGAGTCTTCCGAATAGCTCAATAGTTTGTCTAGAATCTCTTTATTGGTCAAGTACATACGAAAAGCAGGGCGACAAAATCGCTTATCACTGAGTTTACGGCTATCCTGTTGTATGAGCTTCCAATAACGCTCGATAGCTTTGTATTCATGAGGTTTTTGATTAAACTGGTTCATTATTTGAACGTACATACGACTCATAGCACGGCTAAGATGTTGTAATAAAAACAGTTCAGTGAACTGTTTCAGCCTGAACCTAGGAATATAAAACATACTAAGATATTTGGAGTTCAGAGAGGGCGCGTTTGATTTTCAAACTTCGCAACAGAACCTATTATTCTATTGCTTATTCAACAAGGTCCCACTATCTTGACCAACAACAAGAGCCGCCAGCTCATTGCCCTGCTGAACGGCCTCTGGCAAGCTCATATTCTGACTTAGACCAGCCAGAAAACCACCGCAGAACGTATCACCAGCTCCAAGCGTATTAACAACCTTGACTTTGGCCGAACGGACCATCTCAGAATGATGCTTCCCTGCATAAAGATAAGCCGCTTCTTCACCTAAGGTCAGAACAATTGGTGCGTGCGTTTTAACAAAGATTTCCTGACACTTCATCTCCAAGCTGCTTACTCCCGGAAACAGATATCTAGTTTCGTCTTCATTGCAGTGAATCATAACGTGATTGTCATACAATCTCTGAAGGGTCTTTTGAGAAATATACTCAATTCTTGGTGAAGCATCAAATAACACCTGAGAATCAGAATTTCGTTTATCCAACGCATCCAGGATGACTCCCGCAACCTTATCATCTTCCATTTCATAACCACTAATATAAAAAGAATCATAATTAGAAATGTCGATATTCTCGAACCAATCAGGCTGCCAGAGCTGTTCAATGCCGTTAACAGTCAAAAAGCTCCTCTCACCATCCGGCTCCACAAATGAAATATCCCAGCCATTATCTGCACCATTAACTTTTAGAAGAGGTCGAATACCCATCTTAGCCATATCCTCCGATACCAAGTCCGCGTATTGGCCTTCCCCAACTGGCACAAATAAATCAGCATCTTGCCCCGCATATTTAATCGCGCCATATACATTAAAGGCTGATCCACCTACGATATTTGCCCGTAGATGACCACTAATATCTTCACCAGTCGTTGGTAGCTTTGGAACGTCCATTAACATATCAACAAAGGCCGCTCCGATCACTAATGTTTTACTCATTTATGCCCCCTTCTTATTTGGAACGGCAACCTTCCACAACAACATGCAAATAATCGCGATAATTGCGGAGACAAAGACTCCTAAACTATTATTCCTAAAGATACCATGAGCAAATGGCCCATTCCAAATTGCGTTGTTTGTGAACAAGAATCCAGTAGTTGTAGCCAAGATCCAAGAAATAATTCCCCGCCAATTGAAATGTGTCTTTGAATCATTTTCAAGCAGAGCGACATCATAACTTTGTGATCTGAACATAACACTATCACATAAGAAAATTGCCACCCAACTTGCTAGACAAATGCCCAGGAAATTTAAGAAGAGCTCAAAATTACTGAGAAAGTTTCCAGAAATAAACAATACATAAATCGGAATTGCCAAAACGATGGCCCCATGAATCATTAATGAGGTTCGTTGAGTGACGTTAATTCCAATTGTCGCCAAATTAATACGTGCAGATCGAAACGAAATAATACATTGCGGAATGAGTCCGCCAGCTGCAACTAAGAAATAAATTGGCCCGATCCAAGTTGGTAAAGCAGAATACATGACGCCAAACGGATCACCAGTAGTTGCCAATGAGGGTTCAATCGTACTGAGCATTACTCCTCCGGCCATTAAGACAAACAAAGGAACGGCTCCGCCCATTGTAGTGTTCCAAAAAGTAGCAGACGGCTTTGTCTTTTTGGTCACATAGGCTCCCCAGTCGGCAGCAGCCATCGACCATGAAATACCAGACCCGGCAGCAACGATGCTCACAGCAGGAAGGACCCCGGTAATCCAACTTCCCGATGGTAGACTAAAAGCTTCCTGCCATTTGGCTTTTAAGAGGAACAACACGAGAATCAGCACAGTTAAAATTCCAAATATCCAACTCAACCAGGTTTGTATTTTAGCGAGGGTATCTTCTTTTAACAAACCGGATAGAACAACTAGCCCACCAAAAATCACTAGGGCGACCGCTGTGGTAACTGAAGACTTTTCAACATTGATAATACTGAATAGTGATACCAACAACAATGTTCCCGTAATGACATTAACGGCAAGCCAGCCAACCATGTTAAACCAGGCAATCGCATTAGGAATTTTATTGCCATGCGTACCATAGGCCGCCCGACTCAATTTAAAAGTTGTGACCCCTTCTTTTTGACCAATCATTGCGACCCAACCAGGGATCGCGAAGGACAGCGCACCAACAAGTGACGCAATAATAGCTTGAAAAAATGATAGATGATAACTGACGATCATGGCACCAAACACAAAGCCCATGATACCGATATTGGCTGCGAACCAGTTGTAAAAGAGTTTGCCAGCAGTCAACGTTTTCTCCGAATCTGGAATCTTGATAATATTGTCATCCATGAATATCACCCCTTTTGGTTAATGTGGAACTGTAAAATTTTATCCGCGTATTCATTGAAGTCATGCTCGGGATTTTGCTGATCGATTAAGTTAACCCACTCCACAGGAATGGAAGATTGACCATTCTTGGCGCCACAAATTGCGGTTGCCATCGCACCAATGGTGTCAGTATCACCACCAAGGTTGGCGCACATTAAGGCGCATTTTTGAACATCGCGACAATAATAAGCGATTGAAACCGCAGCGGGGATGCTTTCAGAAATCATTGTTCCTGTGCCGATCAAGTCGTAAATATGCTGACTAAATTTGCCGTCATCATCCTTATATTTATGAGCAATCTCAATTCCTAACTGCAAACGATCATGTGTCTTGGCTGCCCATGTGGGGGCACCTAATTTGAAACCAGCATCATTGGCTCTTAAGGCAAAATCGATTATGTCGTCCCAATTCTGATCAGCCATAGATGCCGTAACGGCTCCAGCAATCATTGACGCTCCACTGATTGAAACATCGCTGGAATGTGTGATCTTTGTAATATCAAAGACCATTTGGACAAGTTTTGGAAGTTGATTGGGCTCAAATAAAGCACCAATTGGTGAGATTCTCATTCCTGCACCGTTAGTCAGTGCCTGATCCGTAATCGGGCGAGGGTCTTGGCCGGCTTTGATGGCCGACAATGCAGCCTTACTACTTGGTCCAAGGATGTTGTTCTCCCAAGCACCGACTGATTCTGCCCATGCCATAATATGCTTCACCAAGATCTCTGAATTGGGTTGCCAGTTGTTTTCGATTAGTCCGTCCAATATAGCTAGTGCCTGATTGGTGTCATCGGTGTATTGGCCTTTTTTTAAGTTTTTGGCGATATCGTTATTGTCAGGGCCATCAAGAAAAGTAGTAATTTTTCCACCAAATTGATCTCGAATATTCTCGACTGGCCATAATTCCGATGGCATTCCTATTGCATCACCGATGGCTTGGCCGTATAGGACGCCGAGGATTTTGTCTTTGCTGCGCATGTTTGCACCTCTCTTTCTGAATTTTGTATTTTAAAAAAAGTACTTTCTACTTATATTGATAATATGACTTATCTGTTGCGGAATGTCTTGTGATTGGCGCTTTTTGTTAAACTTTTTATCCTTAAGTAGATACGCTTGGGAAGAGCGTAAGTTAGGAGAATTATCTAATATTGTTGGTGGTGGAACACAAAGTACATCGAACCCTGAATACTGGGACGGTGATATTGATTGGTATGCACCAGCTGAAATTGGAGAACAAAGTTATGTTAGTAAAAGTAAAAAGACTATTACTGAACTAGGTCTAAAGAAGAGTTAAGCTCGAATTTTACCAGTAGAAACCGTCTTATTTACTTCTCGTGCTGGTATCTGAAACACCGCTATATTAGCCAAAGAAGATACAACTAATCAAGGGTTTCAATCAATTGTTCCTGATCAAAATAAATTTGATAGTTATTTTATTTTTTCAAGAACTAATGAGCTAAAGCGATCTGAGGAAGCACCCGATGATCATGAAACGTTATTAAACACAAAAGTCACCCATGTGAGTTCTTGCCAGAAGCTGAAGTTAATCCTTCAACCTGGAAAACCCGCAGAGGTGACTTTTTCTATACATCTCGATTTTTCTGGCAATAATCATTAACCGATAAATATGTCTGTGAATCACCCAGCGACTCCGCTATGTCCATAATCCGCGGTGGTAGTAATCCCACTCGCTGGACAAGTTCGTGATCGCTGAACAATTCCCGTGGACTGCCGGCGAAGCCAAACTTCCCGTGTTCCATAACATACACCGACTCAAACTCGGCGGCGACCCAATCCATGTCATGGGTGATGGTCACAACTTGGTGGCCCGAATCAGCCAACTGATGGAAAATTGCAGTCAACTTGCGCCGGCTTTCCCAATCAAGCGACATCATCGGCTCATCAAATAAATAAATCGCCGGATCCACTGCCAAAACTGCGGCAACGCTCAACAGCTTGCGTTCCGACAATGACAGATCATATGGACTTTCAGCTGTTTTATCATCCAAGCCAACTCTTTTTAGAGCCGCCAAAGCCCGCCTCGTAATCGTGTCGTGGTCATCCATGACCTGCGCGACACTCCACTCCACCTCTCGTTGAACGGTCGGGTTGAAAAGCTGATCGTCAGGATTCTGAAAAGTAATCCCAACCTTCAGTAACTTTTCGACTGGTTTAAGATCATTAAAATTTTCTCCATCGATCTTAATCACACCGGTTTGTGGTGTCAGCAAGCCCGTCAACAATTTGAAGAGCGTTGATTTGCCGGCACCATTTTGGCCGACAATCGCCACCATCGGATCGGCGAAGTGTTTGTCTTCAACATCCAAGCTAAAGGACCGTTCCGGATAAGTGAACGTCAGGTGGTTCAGTTCAATTGTGGGCATAAAAAACCTCCTTCAGTTCAGCGTCATTCACCGGATACCGGCTATCAACCAAGTGCCAATCCATTTTTTGAGCAAGTTGCTGGATTGTCGGGGCTGGAATCTGCCAGTCAGCTGCCAAATGATTAAACACCTCACCCGGCCTGCCCTGGGCTACCATTTGACCCTCGTGCAGCACCCACACAACGTCGGCGACTTCGCACAAATCGTCAATTTCACTAGTGACAATGAAGACAGTCGTCTCTTTGACTTGGGCCAGCCACTGGAAAAATTGTCGGCGGCCAAGGGGATCCATCTGACTGGTAGGATCATCCATAATCAAAACAGCCGGGTTAGCCGCAATCGCCGTGGCAATTGCCAACCGCTGGCTCTGACCACCGGAAAGGCTCTCGGGACGCAAATTCAGCTGTTCAATCAGCCCCATTTGCGTGGCAACTTCTTCAACCCGTTTTTGAATCAGTCCTTCAGCCATTCCCTGATTAATCAAGTCAAAGGCGATTTCATCGGCAACCGTGTCTGCCAACCCGCTTAGTTGGCCAGCTGGATTTTGCAGTACAACTCCATTCATGGCATTATAAACGGGCCAATTGTCGGACACTCGCTGGCCAAATATGTGCCAGTCGCCCTCAATCTCAGCAGATACAATTTTGGGAATGACCCCTGCCAGCACACGGCACAAAGTCGATTTGCCGGAGTGGCTATTCCCGATAATCCCAACCACCTGGCCGGTATGAACCTCCGCGTTAATCTGACGCAGTTGTGGTTGCTCAGTACCCGGATAACGGGTGGTCAAATTTTCAATTACAATACGTTTATCTTCGTCCATATCTTCCACCCAATCAATAAAATTGCCAATCCAGTCAGACCAATGTGCAGCGTCCGCGACAGGCGATACACGCGCTTGGAGGTTCTGACAGTCCGGTTGAGATTATCAAAACCTCTCAGTTGGAGAGAAATCGACCGCGCCATCGATTGATCCAAGGTCTTAATCACCAATGGAATTAGAACCGGCAGGACTGACTTTAATTTCTGAATCAACGTTTTTTGCGGATTGGTTCCGCGAACTTTTTGTGCCTGCTGGATTTTCCGCATATTGCGCATCATTTCCGGCAAAATATAACACACCGACATCAGAACGTAGACGGTTTTATAAGACAATCCGGACAGTTCCAAATAGGCCGCGTTTTCTGAAATACTCGTGGTCACCATAAAAAAGCCACTGGTCAAAATAATCACCAATACTCGACAACCCAGAGTGGTGGCGTAAATCAGGCCTTCTTTGTAGAACGACACTCCAAGCACAGAAAACAGCACAGTTTGATTTCGACTGTAAAATAACCCTTGGATGATCAGCATGGTGCAAATCAGAAACAGGCTGAATCCCAGCGCCTTAAAGATGGTAGAACTCAATTTGGAAAATAATAATAGCAGTGTTGCGACAAGAATTAATCCGGCCTGAAGTAATAAATTCATACTGGCAAAGCTCAACAACGTCATGTCCAAGATGAACAAGAGCTTAGTAATCGGATCGATCATCTGGTACCACTTGAGCTTGACCCGTGGCGCTCCAGAAATCAATGTTTGATCAGCCATCATTTATCATCCATAAAGAAGTGCACCATCCGCTTCGGCAGCTGACGATAGATGAAGAATGCCAGGTAGGCCACGCAGACTTTATCCAAAATATCCAAGACAAACTCATCGATAAATGAGGCCAGCCACACTGGTGCATGATTGGCGACCATTACTGCAAACAATGAGTCACCCCAAGCGATACCGGTCTGACCACCCCAAAAGATGACGTTGAGTGGCGTTGAAATGACAGCTGAAACGAAGGCAATAATAATAGCAGAAACAAATACTCGTCGCGCTGACGAGAACCACCCATTGGCGTGCAAAACTCCGACAGCAATCCCAATTCCAATGCTGGTAATCGCATACACGGTTGAAATTGGCGATAAGGTTAGCCCATAGATCACGTTGTTGATGAAACCACTGATGCCACCGGCAACCGGCCCAGCCAACATGCTGGCAAGAAAGGTTCCCAAAGACCCCAGCCAAACGGGCAACTTTAACCCCTCCGCCAAGGCTTTGGCAACATAGTTAATCCCCACAGCAGCGGGAATCAAAGTCATGGTGGCAGCACTTAACTTAAATTTCCACATACTGGTACGATGAATCGATTCTGTTTTCATAATTTTCTCCTTTGGTTTTATTAAATCAAAAATCATAGATCTTGGACAGCAGATACGAAGATTACACAGATAATCCCTGCACCTAAGCTACGATGTGCAAAAAGGTCAGACCAGATAGCTTTTAGGCTACCTTCAAACCCCAGCTTCTTCATCCCAGCAACCATGCGATAGTAACCACCTACCATCTCAGAAAGCGTCAAATTAATCTTTGCAATTCTCTGTTGGAAATAATTATTCATTTCGTCTCCTTTTGTTTTTAAAGAGCCGTGTCAGGAATGACTTTCGGACGCAACGCTCTATAGAATAGTTATTAGAACCATCTAGTCACTTCACCATACCAACCGTAGTCGACATGAGTTAATATAGTAAAATTACTATTTTTTCAAAGTTCATAGTCTTATCATACGCTTATTCTCGAAATTGTCAAGTCTTTTCTGAAAATTCTGCGAAAAAGTTCGGTAATTGAAAATGCCTAGCTTCTGCTAGACATCTTTTGTTTTTATAATGACTTTAATCGTTATTACTTATACTTCTTTTTTTAACAAGACAACATCTAGTCTGTTACATAAATCTCGCCACGGCTATAGAGGACAGCTTTTCCTGCAAGGTAAATCCGATTTCCCTCCAAGCGACAAATAAGAACTCCGCTTCTCTCAGAAGCTTGGAAAGCCTTAAATTCTGTTTGTTCCAACTTACTAGCCCATAAAGGAATGACATGACAGTGTCCTGATCCACAGACTGGATCTTCCTTAATTGATAATTTTGGAGCGAAACTTCGTGTGACTGTATCGTATTTTTCTCCTCTAGCAGTAATATTCAGGAGGAGCCCATCTAAAGCTTTTACTTTATCTAAATCTGGATTTGCATTAATGACATCATTTTCATGGGGTAAGATACAGACTAGGTCTCTTCCCAGCGACGCTTCAAGCGGACACACTCCGATTGCTTCTTCCATCTCACTTGTGACTGGAACTTGATGCATAGCGTATGCTGGGAAATTGAGCTCATAATAATCTGCTTTTCTAGTAACTACAAGTTTGCCACTTTGTGTTGCAAAGGTCAGTTTTTCAGCTTCTATTTCTTTAAATTGAAAGAGAACAAAGGCCGTTGCCAAAGTAGCATGACCACACAAATCGATTTCTCCACCCGGAGTGAACTAACGTAATTCATAGTAGTCGCCATTTTTAACCGTAAAAGCTGTCTCTGAAAGATTATTTTCTTTAGCGATATTCTGTAAGGTATTATCTGACAACCATTTATCTAGAAGACAAACAGCCGCCGGGTTGCCTTTAAAAACGGTATCTGTAAAAGCATCGACGATAAATTGTGGGATGGTATATTGACTCATTGACATGTGCAGCTCCTTAAATTGTTATCTTTATTATATCTGAAAATAGGAGAGAAAACAGACAAATAGTAACTAAAAAAGCAACTTGAAAAAGTTACTTTTTGTACAAAGTTTCCTTTATTTCTTGATAACCCCTTCTTTTACCAAAAACTCACGTGCGACTTGGGCAGCTGGTTTACCTTCTACTCCCACTTGGTAGTTCATCTGGCTCATTTGCTTCTCTGTGATTTTACCAGCTAACTTGTTCAGAATACCTTCCAATTCTGGATGCTTCTTAAGAAGAGATTCTTTCATGAGGGGTGCTCCTTGGTAAGGAGGAAAGAGGTGCTGATCATCTTCTAGAACAACTAAATTATATTGAGCAATTTCTGGGTCTGTTGAATAGGCATCTGTTATTTGGATATTGCCTTGTTGGATTGCCTCATAGCGAAGGGCTGGCTCCATGGTAGCTACATTAAGATTTAGTCCATAAACTGATTGAAGTCCTTTGTTTCCGTCCTCACGGTCGTTAAATTCCAACGTGAAACCAGCTTTAAGCTTGTCCTCGACTTTCTTGAGATCAGAAATCGTCTTCAGATGATACTCTTTCGCAATACTTTTCGGAACAGCAATCGCATAGGTGTTTTGATAAGCCATTGGTTTGAGCAAAGCTAGATCATCTTGTTTCTTTATCCCATCACGCGCAACCTCGAAAACTTCTTTGGAGTCGTTGCTGACTTTAGGAGCAGGTTGCAAGAGAGAGCTTGTAATGGTCCCTGTAAATTCTGGATAGATATCGATATCACCCTTTTTAAGCGCTTGATAAAGGAAATCTGTCTTCCCAAAGTTAGGCTTGACCGTCACCGCCATGTCACTATTCTCCTCAATGAGTAGCTTGTACATATTCATGAGAATTTCAGGTTCAGGCCCCAATTTCCCAGCTATGACTAAATTTTCTTTCTCTTTCTGAGGCATCATGCTTGTCACATAACTTGCTCCCAAACCAATCACCATGATAGCAAAAGCTGCAAAAATAGTGCGTAACTTGGCCTTTTCCATCCATTTGAGAACAATATTGAATAAAATAGCAAGAAGCGCTGAAGAAATGGCCCCAATCAGAATCAAGCTATAATTTCTTCGATCAATACCTAGAAGGATAAAGGAACCAAGTCCTCCAGCCCCAATCAAGGCTGCCAAGGTCGCTGTCCCTATAATCATTACCGCAGACGTTCTTACCCCTGACATCACCACAGGCATAGCCAGTGGAATCTCAAACTTCTTGAGTCGCTCCCACTTGGTCATCCCAAAGGCAGTCCCAGCTTCTTCCAAACTAGGGTCAATCCCACGCAATCCTGTAATGGTATTTTGCAAAATTGGGAATATCGCATAGATGACTAGAGCTGTTAAAGCAGGAAGCGTTCCAATTCCCATAATAGGGATAAAGAGTCCCAGAAGGGCCATGGAAGGAATGGTTTGAAAGACTCCAGCAATCTGTAAGACCCAGTTACTGGCACGTTCGCGCGTGCTAAGATAAATGGCCAAAGGAATTGAGAGGAAAATTGCAATAATTAAGGTCAAAAGAGACAATTGTAAGTGCTGTCCGAGGGCCGTTAACCAGTCCCCAAAACGTTCTTGAAAAGTTGAAATCAAATTAGACATGAAGGCTACCTCCAAACAAGTTTGCTACAAAGTCTGTCGCAGGCGCTTGTAAAATTGTTTCAGGTTCTGCCACCTGGCGAATTTCTCCATCCTGCAAAACTGCAATTCGATCTCCTAATTTTAAGGCCTCGTCCGTATCATGTGTTACGAAGATGGTCGTCATGCCGAATTCTTTATGTAAAGCCTTGGTCAATTCTTGCAACTGCTTGCGAGAGATGGCATCCAAAGCTGAAAAAGGTTCGTCCATCAATAGAATCTTTGGTTCCCCAATGATAGCTCTCACAATCCCAATCCGCTGTTGCTCTCCACCCGATAATTCACTAGGCATGCGCTTTGCATACTCTGCAGCAGGCAGGCCAACCTTATCCAAGAGTTCTTCTGTTTTAGAAGCAATTTGCTCCTTGCTCCAGCCCTTCATCTCAGGAATGAGAGCAATATTTTCCGCAACGGTCAAGTTTGGAAATAGGGCAATAGCCTGAAGGACATAGCCGGTACTGAGACGTAACTCCCGTTCATCATAGTCCTTGATGCGTTTCCCATCCATATAGATATTGCCATCTGTCGGTTCCAAAAGACGGTTAATCATCTTGATCATTGTGGTCTTTCCAGATCCTGATGGACCCACTAGCACCATGAATTCTCCATTTTCAATGCGGAGATTAACATCTCTAAGGACATCTTTTTCAGTGTAGCGTAAGGCTACATTTTTGTATTCAATCATTTTTTTCCTCAATAAGTTTTCTGTCTCTAAGAATTTCCAATAGGCTATTTGCTGGATGCCCTAGGACTTTTTCAATATCTGTTGAAACCCCAGCTTGTTCCCCAACTTTGATAGCTGTATAGGTGCTGACCCAGGCATCGTACTCCCAAGTTTGTGCTGGCCATTTTTTTCGTGACTCATAGGCTTCTTCTACCGATTCGTCTACATACGTGATGGCCTTACCGGTCTCCTTTGAGAGAAGCACTACGATTTCTTCCATGGAAAGATCCTCTGGCCCTGTCAGATTCAAGCTTTGATTTTCCCACTCCTTAGGATTTAAAAGAATCTCTGCTGCAACCCTAGATGTGTCCTTACGGGCAACTGCTGAAACCTTCCCACCCCCTGCTGGACCACGAATCTCTCCGTTTTCAAGAGCAATATCTATCAAGAAGTCCAAGTAAAAATTATCTCTCAAAAAAGTGTAGGTGAACCCCAACTCCTTGATATAGTCTTCCGTCTGGGCATGATCTCGAGACAAGGTAAAAGTTGCCTTCTCATCTGCCCCATAAAAGGAGGTATAGACGATATGTTGCACCCCCGCTAGTCTTGCAGCATCCAAAAACCCCTTGTGCTCCTTGACACGCTCTGGATTTTCCCTAGCAGAAACCATCAACAAGATATTGATACCCTTTAAGGCCTCAACCACTTCTGGAGTATTGGTATACGACATTCTACGGATTTCTGAAGACGCGTAAACTTTTGCACGCTCTGGACTTCTTGCTAGATGGACTGAAGCGATTCCCTTTTTATCGATAAGATCAGCCACATAGGAACCTAATTCCCCTGTTACACCTGTAATTCCAATCATAACTGTTCCTTCCTTTCCCTACACATCATTTTCTTTAGCTTTTAGATTTGTGATAATACGCTCTTGATAAGCTTCGAATTCTCGGATTTCTTGATCAGAAAATCCTTGGTAGAAAATCTCTCCTAGTTCTTTGCTGACGCGATCTCCAATTTCTTTTTGAGCCCAACCGAGATCTGTCAAAGAAATATATTTTTTCCTTTTATCCTGAGTGCAAGGTTGAATCGTGACCAAGCCTTGTTCTTCCAATTTCTTAACCATACTGGTCAATGTATTATTGGCTAGACCCGTCGCAAGGGCGATATCCGTAGCCGTTGCCCGACCATCTTCTTTTTGCCAAAGCACTGTTAAGATTTTCCCTTGTTCACTACGGTATTGAGCATCTGCTTCCTTGCTCAAGAGTTTTTGAAAAATACGCCCATTCAACAAACGAATCTGTAAAGCTTGGTAGCCCCCTAACATCTTGTCCATTTCGTCTCCTTTTTCTTCTATGTCGAACTTTCTAAAACTATTGTAACTGTTCATGTTACATTTGTCAACTATTTCGATATAGAAGTAGTTCAAAAAACAAAAAAACTTCCCTAATTATCTAGGAAAGTTCTTTCTATGATTTTTGATGTCTTTAAAAAATCTTATTCAGCCTTTGTAATATCTTCACGCATTTCATCGACATTGAATTTAGCAAAAAGATACTGACGGTCTTGAACTGGGAAACGTTGATCGAGTTGGTCAACTGGTCCAACCTCGATAATACCATTTTCGATGATAAAGTCCATAACGTGACCACCAAATGTCAAGTCGTCTGAAATAAAATGGAGGTGATAACCAGCAACACTCACACCGTGGAACATTTCTGGGGTCCAGATACCAACAATAGTACCTGAAATATCATCCACCTCATACTCAGGTTGGCGGGTAGCAACATCCGCAAACTTAATATCCGGATTTGATTTTGGAATCATGCGCACGTGCATATGCTTAAAATGACCTTTGATTTTGATAGAACGGAAAAGATTGACCCCATCATAATAAGATTCAATACGATCCTCAAGTTCTTTATCAGTCATTTCATAACGTTGACGGAAGATAACTTCAGCTTGGTGAGGTACGACTGCTGCATAAGGTACTTTTTCATCAGGAGAAACCTCTACCACTTCGACCTTACCCTCAGACCCTTTGGCTTGATAAGCTTTACCGTCAAGAACAATCAACTCACCATCGATACAATCTAATGTTCCGAGACCCAAGTCTCCATGCTCCAACAATTCACCAACTGTTAAAGTACCTCCATAAAGCCCAGCCATCAAGGCTCCCAAGGTATTATATTGAAATAATTTTATGGCTTCAGACATGTCTACACCCTCTTTTTAGTAAAATTCATCTGGCAAGATAGTTTCGCCAAGTTTAATATTATCTTTATAGTCGATTGGAACATCAATAAGGACTGGTCCATCTACAGCTTGAGCCAAGGCCTCTTGAAGCAAGCTAGCAAACTCTTCCTTACTTGTTGCACGATATCCTTTTGCTCCAAAGCTCTCAGCATATTTTACAAAATCTACAGGACCAAAGTCAACCCCAGATGAGCGGCCATACTTCATTTCTTCTTGGAATTCCACCATATTGTAATGACCATCGTTCCAGATAATATGGACAATTGGTAATTTCAAACGAACGGCTGTTTCCAACTCTTGTCCAGAAAAGAGGAAACCTCCATCACCAGAAACAGAAATGACTTTTGTCTTAGGACGAACCAAAGCTGCAGAGATGGCCCACGGAAGAGCAACCCCTAGAGTTTGCATCCCGTTTGAGAATAGCAAACGACGAGGTTCATATGATTTGAAGTAACGAGCCATCCAAATATAGTGACTACCAACATCAACGGTGACTGTCATATCATCTTTGGTTTGGTCTTGCAAAACTTCAATCAAATCTAGCGGATGTACCTTTCCTTCTTCAGGTTGGCGATCAAACTTAACATCCTCAACAACGTTATTCTTCAATCCTTTAAGGTATTCAACTGATCCTTCAGGTAATTTATAACCTTGGATAGCTGGCAAGAGCAAATCTAAAGTAGCTTCAACATTACCAATCAACTCACGTTCCGGTTGGAAGTAAGTATCCACCTCAGCAGGTTCAACATCAATAACGATGATACGGGCTGAAATCTCAGCATTCCAGTTACGTGCTTCGTATTCAATTGGGTCATAACCAATGGCAATAACCAAGTCAGATTTTTTGAGCAACATATCACCGGGTTGGTTACGGAAAAGACCTACACGACCAAAGAAAGTATCTTCTTCAAGGTCCCGTGACACAATACCAGCACCTTGGAAAGTTTCAACAACCGGCAATTTAACATGCTTCAAAATTTGGCGAATAGAGTAAGTTACGGCTTCTGATGAAGCACCATTCCCCAAAAGAAAGACTGGCAACACTGCATTTTTAATGGCTTGTGCGAGATAGTTTATATCAGAAACAGATGCTGAACCAAGTTTTGGATCTGTCATAGGCTTAATAGCCTTAACACTGACCGGAGCATCCGTCACGTCTTGAGGAATTGAAATAAAGCTCGCACCTGGTTTCCCTGATTTAGCGTGACGATAGGCATTTGCTACTGTTTCAGAAAGGGTATTAGCATCATGTACTTCAGCTGCATACTTAGTAATTGGCTCAAGCATGGCAACATTGTTCATTGATTGGTGGGCACGTTTCAAAAGATCTGAACGTTTAACCTGACCACCAATAGCAAGGACAGGGTCTCCCTCATCCGTAGCTGTTACCAATCCAGTAGCCAAATTAGATACACCAGGACCAGAAGTAACTAAAACAACACCTGGTTTTCCTGTAATTCGTCCAATACCCTGAGCCATAAAAGCAGCATTTTGCTCATGACGGGCAACTATCAATTCAGGTCCTTTATCTTCCAAGGTATCAAAAACCCTATCGATTTTTGCTCCAGGGATACCAAAGACATAATCAACATCATGGTTGATTAAACTATCAACCACTAAGTCCGCACCATACAATTGCTTTTCATCTGACATGAACACAGTCCTTCTGGCTCTTCAAAAACAGAGCCCACTTTCCTTTCAAGTATAGGTCACAAAGAGTTAAAGTATGCTCCGTTTTTCACAAACTTTAATCACTTCACAATTCTGTTATCATTATAGCACAGTTTTTAGACAATCTTGTGAAAAAAAGATTGTGAATTTTTGCACTTCAAACGTAAAAAGAAACACCTGATTGCTATCAGGTGTTTAACTATTTTTTACCTTTGCAAATTCTCTATTGAGATAATTTTGTAAGCCTTCAAAAATTCCCAATAGCTTGAGGTAATTTGACAAACTTGATCGCCCAGGAATGTCCACCACGTCCAAAGAAATCCTATCCAGGTCCTTTTCGTATAGAATACGGAAAGACACCACAGCTTGATCAGAAAAATAATTATCCCCTGCCATAATGTAGCACTCATAAATGATGCCAACAGGATTCGCAACCTTCAACTCAATACGAACTGCGCCTAAGCCCAAGGCCTCCACTTGCTGAAAACGTTCCAACATAGCCTGTCGCTGACTAGGAATAAAATTTGTGATATCCATAGTGGCCCTCCCAACATTCCTTTTTGTATATTATAGCCTAAAGCTGAGAAAAATGCTTGTGATGGGTTTCCTGATAAGACTAAAAGCCCCATGAATCCTTATCTAGCTTTCTTATATTCTCTAAAGTCCGATTTTATAGTATTATCGTAATAGAGTAAGTGGGTTCTACATGACAAAGTACAACATATTGTTGGCGACTACCAAAAATCTCATTGGAAGTTACCTTATCCGCTTTTAGGGCAGTCTGTAATTCTGCTACATGCTTTGTATAGCCATTTCCCTAAAAAGAAAAGTATTTAGTATAGTCGCAGCATAAATCCTTCCACGCTTTGAGAAGGGAAATTTTAAAATCTTCTTTATCATAACTTTTTTACAAAAATAGCCAGAACATCACATTCTGACTATTACTCTTATTTCTCATCTTCGTCCATTGAAAGCACTGACAAGAAGGCTTCTTGTGGTACTTCAACCGAACCGATGGCTTTCATACGTTTCTTACCGGCTTTTTGTTTTTCGAGGAGTTTACGTTTACGTGAAACGTCACCACCATAACATTTTGCCAAGACATTTTTACGAAGGGCTTTGATATCTGTACGGGCAACAATTTTTTGACCAATAGCCGCTTGGATAGGCACTTCGAATTGTTGACGTGGAATGATTTTCTTAAGTTTATCAACGATAAGTTTTCCACGCTCGTAAGCAAATTCCTTGTGAACGATGAAGCTAAGGGCATCGACCTTGTCACCATTAAGGAGAATATCCATTTTCACCAATTGTGAACGACGATATTCTGACAATTCATAGTCAAAGCTTGCATAACCACGTGTTGATGATTTCAATTTATCAAAGAAATCAAAGACGATTTCGGCAAGTGGAATCTGATAGATAACGTTCACACGATTATCATCGATATATTCCATGGTTTCAAAATCACCACGTTTACGTTGTGCCAACTCCATAACCGCACCAACATATTCTTGAGGAACCATGATTTGAGCTTTAACATAAGGCTCTTCGATGGCATCAATGCGTGTAGGATCTGGGAACTCAGATGGGTTAGACACTTCAAGCATCTCACCGTCGGTAGTGTTAACATGGTAAACTACTGATGGTGCCGTCATAATGAGGTCAATATTAAACTCACGTTCCAAGCGCTCTTGGATAACATCCATGTGAAGAAGACCCAAGAAACCACAACGGAAACCAAAACCAAGGGCTTGAGATGTTTCAGGCTCAAACTGAAGACTGGCATCGTTCAACTGGAGTTTTTCAAGGGCTTCACGCAAGTCGTTATATTTATTTGACTCAATTGGGTAAAGACCTGCAAACACCATTGGGTTCATTTGTTTATAGCCATGGAGTGGCTCTGCAGCTGGATTATCCGCAAGTGTCACTGTATCACCGACACGAGTATCCGCAACAGTCTTAATTGAGGCTGCTATATAACCAACATCACCTGTCGCAAGGTAGTCACGGCCAACAGCTTTAGGGGTGAAAATACCGACCTCAGTAACGTCAAAGGTTTTGCCATTAGACATCATTTGAATCTTATCGCCTGGTTTAACCATTCCGTTAACCACACGCACTTGGAGAATGACGCCACGATACGCATCATAAACAGAGTCAAAGATAAGGGCTTGGAGAGGGGCTTCAACATCACCTTGAGGGGCAGGAACTTTCTCAACGATTTGTTCGAGAATCTCTTCGATACCAATACCGGCCTTAGCTGATGCAAGCACAGCTTCAGAAGCATCTAGTCCGATAACATCTTCAACCTCTGTACGCACACGCTCAGGATCTGCAGCAGGAAGGTCGATTTTATTGATAACTGGTAAGATTTCCAAGTCATTATCAAGGGCCAAGTAAACATTGGCAAGTGTTTGGGCTTCAATCCCTTGAGCTGCATCTACCACCAAGATAGCACCCTCACAGGCAGCAAGGGAGCGTGATACCTCATAAGTAAAGTCCACGTGTCCTGGTGTGTCGATAAGGTGGAAAATATAAGTCTCGCCGTCTTTAGCTGTGTAGTTAAGCTCAATGGCATTTAGTTTGATAGTGATACCACGTTCACGCTCGAGGTCCATACTATCAAGGAGTTGCGCCTGCATCTCACGACTTGATACTGTCTCAGTCTTTTCCAAGATACGGTCAGCAAGGGTTGATTTACCATGGTCAATATGAGCAATAATCGAGAAGTTACGAATCTTCTCCTGTCGTTGTTTTAATTCTTCAATATTTGGCATTTTTATCTTTCCTAGTTCTTACTTGTGATTATAAAAAAAACTAATCGTTACCTTCTATTATACAAAAAAGACAAGCTTTTGCCTATCTCTATTTACCAGATTACATAGGTTATTCATACTTAGTTGTCTTTTACCAAACATCAAAGGAATTTCTTCTTTTAATGAGTTTATTACTTTAGAAGTAGCTTCATTAGTAACAAAATTCTGAACAATTACAGATTCCCTAAGCATCTTTACCACTAAACAAAGAATATGTAATATTTTTGTTAAACTTACTAATTAAAATAGAATATAATAATCTTTTTTAGAAATAAATAGTTGAAAGGATGTTTATGTTTAAGAAAATTTTATCAGTAGCACTTGCCTACGTAGGAATCATTGTCGGTGCAGGACTCTCCTCTGGACAGGACCTTATGCAATATTTTGTTAGCTTTGGATTAGTCGGCTTATTAGGCGTTTTAGTTCTCGCTGTACTAAATGCTTTTTTTGGGAAAATAATCCTTACACTAGGAAGTTATTATCGGTCTAATGATCATTCTGAAGTATTATCTAAAATAGCTCATCCAATTACCAATAAAATCTTAGACCTATCCCTTATTATTTCTTGTTTTGTTATTGGTTTTGTCATGATTGCTGGAGCAGGTTCTAATTTGCATCAGCAGTTTGGTTTTCCTATTTGGATTGGTGCCTTGATTTGTACAGCCCTAGTCATTATCGTCAGTTTTATGGACTTTGAGAAAATAACTAATATCATTGGAATATTCACACCAATAATAATTATTATGATACTCATTATTGCTGGTCAAACTTTTATCGGTAAAAGTTACAACCTTAACCATCTAGATATGGTTGCTCGTCAACTTACACCCGCAATGCCGAATATTTGGATGGCTGTCATAAATTATTTTGCACTTTGTGTGATGACCGGTGTATCCATGGCATTTGTACTTGGAGGCTCAATTATGCGAATTGGTGTCGCCAAAAAAAGTGGTACCATTGGTGGTGCTATAGTCGGATTGATTATTGCTGTTGCTTCACTTGTCTTATTCGCTAATGTAGATAGTATAAAAGGTGTCGATATTCCCATGTTAATTTTAGCCAACAGGGTTCATCCATTGTTTGCGTTTACCTACGCAATTGTAATATTTGGTTTAATCTTTAACACTGCCTTTAGTCTTTTTTATGCTCTCGCTAAACGATTCTCAGGTGATAACGTCAAGAAGTTTCGTATTTACTTGATCACCTCGGTAATAATTGGTTTCATTCTTTCATTTATGGGATTCAAGGAACTTGTTGGGCTCATGTATCCAATTTTGGGATATATTGGAATGATCATGTTATTTGTCTTAACAGTTGCTTGGATACGAGACAAACAAAATATTAATGAAGAAATGAACTTACGTCGTCAAATGATTACTCTAATTAACAAAAAATTCCATCCTAAAAAAGTTTACTCAAAAAAAGATAAAGAAAAATATAACGCTTTAGGGGAAGAATCAATCATTCAAACAAGTGAATTAAAAAAAGATATACATGACCTTGTGGAAGATGAAAACAGCTAAAATAACAGTAAAAAAAGTCCAAACCGGTATAGTTTGGGCTTTTTACTTCTTGAAATTATCGTTATAGTGCTTATTAATAATAGCTGAACGCTTGTTCTCTATTGAACTACTTGAAAATGAAGCTAAGCCAAAGGCTAGTACAACAATTCCCAATAGAAAAAGACTATAAAACGGGTGCTCAGCAATATAGTGTAAAATGTCTGACATAGGAATCCCCTTTAACACCATAAATATTTATAATTATATTATCAGAAATATTATTTTTATCAAGCAAAAAAGAGAGAGCATTTCGCTCTCCCTTTTAATCTTAATGGAACTGCATACCACCATCAACAATGATTGTTTGACCTGTGATGTAGTTTGAGTCAGATCCAGCTAAGAAGCTAACTGCTGCTGCAACATCTTCAGGTTCTGACAAACGTTTGAGGGTAATATCTTTAGCAAAAGTTTGCATACCCCACTCATCATCTTTACCAGCATTTTTACCAACTTCGTGGGCAATGTCAAACATCATTGGAGTCTTAACGATACCTGGTGCATAAGCATTTACAGTGATACCTGAATCAGCCAAGTCACGCGCCAAAGTTTGAGTAATACCGCGAACTGCGAATTTAGTTCCACCATATACAGTTAAGTTAGGGTTACCTACGACACCTGCTTGTGAAGTTGCATTGATGATTTTACCACCATGACCAAGTGCTTTAAATTGTGCTTGGGCAGCTTGTGCACCCCAGATAACTCCACCAACATTAATATTAAATGTACGTTGAAACTGTTCTTCAGTAATAGTGTCAAGCGGTGTTGTTGGTGCCACACCAGCATTATTAACAACAACATTCAAGTCGCCAAAGTGATCAACTACTTTTTGGAAAGCTGCTGCTACCTCAGCTTGTTTAGACACATCTACTACAACGGAAAATGCTTTGTCTTCTGACAATTCAGCAACTGCTTTTTCAGCGGTTTCAGCGTTATAGTCCAATATTCCGACTTTAAAACCATCTTCAACCAAGCGTTTTGCAATCGCAAAACCAATACCTTGACCTGCACCTGTAACAATAGCAACTTTTGACATACGAAATCCTCCTCTACCAATTAGAGTCACTGGCTTAATAAGAAGCCTTATCTCAATTGGAATACGCTAAGTTAGTCAAGTTCTGGCAAAGTCATTTTCATAGGCTTTGTCTTAACTCAATTAAAATTTTACCACTTTATGAAAGCGTTGTCAATAAATTGTCATGCTTTCTGAAAACAAATAAGATCACTACTAGTGACCTTATTTCTATTATTTTTCAAACTTAAACCCTAGGGCTTCCATATCATCCAAACCACCTAGATTAGTCACCTTAGTATAGCCTCGCTCTTTAAGGACTGAGGCAGCAAATTCTGCACGAGGTCCCATTTTACAATGAAGATAAATTGAATCGTCTTTTTTAGCTGGAATGTCAGCTGTGAAAAACTGCGTATGAGGTATTAATAAGGCATTCTTAACATGACCTTCTGAATACTCTTCTGGACTTCTGACATCAATTAACAGTCCACCATTAGCTAAATCAGATTGAATCTGTACTAAATCCATCTTACTCACCAAACCAAATCTGAATTTCTCGAGCTGCAGATTCTTCTGAATCAGAGCCATGAACAATGTTTGGAATCATGTCACCATCTGGTGCTGTTGCAAAGTCTCCACGAATCGTTCCAGGAGCAGCATCCCCAGGATTAGTTGCTCCCATCATATCACGCCATGACTTGATAACACCTGGACCAGACATAATACCAATCACTGATGGACCACTCATCATGAATTCAGAAATACTAGGGAAAAAGGGTTTATCAACCAATTGAGCATAATGTTCTTTAAGACGTTCTTCGTCAAGCGTCAGCATTTCCATTCGTTCAATAATAAAGCCACGACGTTCAATACGATCAATCACTTGTCCCATCAAGTGTCGTTTTACAGCATCTGGTTTAATAATAAAAAATGTTTTTTGCATGTTCCCAACCTTCATTGTTTTCTTTTCATTTTACCATAGGAAGTGTCATTTTGCAGGCCAAAACCTTATATATTCTTAAACTATACCCTCAGGAAGAAAATAACTATTTTCAATTGAAATAAATAAAAAGTATTTTAGATGTAAAATCTTATTTTGAGGTAATCTTATGACAAAATCTAAATTTCAATTAGTTGGTTCTCTCCTTCGTCCTGCCGATCTCCGTAAATACAAGGACGAAATCGAGCACCGTGACGACATCCAGTATCCTTTCTACGATGCCCTTCCTGGTTATCAAGAAACTGAAACTGCAGATATTAAGCAAATTGTGGCTGACCAAAAGGCTAACGGTATTGACATTCTTACCGATGGTGAGTTTGGTCGTTCTATGTGGCACTTGGACTTTATCTGGGGTCTCAAAGGTATTGAACGCTACATTGCTGAGCATGGTTATACATTTAAAGACCACGATGGCGGACAATATGAGACTCGTAAAGATATTGGTATTCGTATTACTGAACCACTCTCAGGTAAAAACCACCATTACCTAGATATCTATAAATTGGTTAAGGCTGAAGCTGGTGATGAAGATACCAAACAAACTATCTGGGGACCTGCCCATGCCTTCACTGAACTTGCTATCTTTGACCGTTTGGCTGGACCAAGACAAGTATATAAAACAAATGAAGACCTCAAAAAAGGTTTGATTAATGCCTATAAAGAATTCTTGGAAGAATACAAGGCTGTTGGTGGAAAAATCGTTCAATTTGACGACTGTCTCTGGGAACTCTTTGACCCATCAAACCCAGCAAGTTTCTTTGCGGAAGGTAATTCTGATTTGGCAGAATTGGCTGATGAGTTTGTAGCAATCAATAACGAGGTTGTAGACTATGCTCACGAACTTGGTTTAACAGTTTGGACACACAACTGTCGTGGTAACTATGAAAGCCGTTCTGCTGCTGAAGGAACTTACGAAGCCATTGCTAAGAAGTTCTTGGCAGAGCAACACTATGATCGTTTCTTCCTTGAATGGGACAGTGATACTGCTGGTGATATCAAGGCTCTCGAAGCCCTCAAAGACAGCAAGGCTGAAGTTGTACTAGGACTTTTGTCATCAAAAACAACTGAACTTGATGACGAAGAACGTGTTCTTGACCTGCTTGAAAAAGCTAGTCAAATCCTTCCTAAAGACCGTCTCTTCCTCTCTCACCAATGTGGTTTCGCCTCATGTGACTCAGGTAATGAATTGGCAACACCTCAACAATGGGCTAAAATTAAACAAGGTCAAGATATCTCTAAAAAATTCTTTGGTTAATTGAATACTTTTAGATCTGAAAAATCCCTTACCGAATTCGGTAAGGGATTTTAATGTTGACTAAGCTTGAATAAAAGGTTGTAAATCTTTAAGAGCACGCTCAGCAATTTTTTCGTAACGCTCTTTCTTGTCACGAATACGTGGGCCTTCCAACTCTTTGATAATACCAAAGTTAACATTCATTGGTTGGAAATGTTTGCTTTCAGCATGCGTCACATAATATGGAAGACTTCCGATAGCTGTTGTATGAGGAAAGATAAGTTCCTCTTCACCTTTAAAGAGACGGGCTGCATTGATTCCAGCAACCAAACCTGAGGCAGCTGATTCAACATAGCCTTCAACACCAGTCATTTGTCCCGCAAAGAACAAATTAGGGTTTGATTTTGATTGGAAGGTCTGTTTGAGCAAGTTTGGTGAATCCATGTAAGAGTTGCGGTGCATAACCCCATAACGTACAAATTCAGCATTTTCAAGACCTGGAATCATTTGGAAGACACGCTTTTGCTCTCCCCATTTAAGGTGGGTTTGGAAACCAACGATGTTATAGAGACTACCAGCCGCATTGTCCTGGCGAAGCTGAACAACCGCATAAGGTGTCTTGAAATCGCCGTCACGTGGCCCTTTGTAATCCTCAGGATACTCCAAACCAACTGGTTTCATAGGGCCATAGAGCATTGTCTTGATACCACGTTTAGCCATGACCTCGATAGGCATACAGCCTTCGAAATACTTTTCTTTTTCGAAAGAATTTAAAGGAGCTTCTTCAGCTGTTGTCAAAGCCTCATGGAAAGCCATGAACTCTTCCTTGGTCATTGGACAGTTTAGATAAGCTGCTTCACCCTTGTCATAGCGTGACTTAAGGTAAACCTTGTTCATGTCGATAGTCGCTTTATCAACGATTGGTGCAGCGGCATCATAGAAATAAAACCCATCTCCACCGTTAAGCTTGTGAATTTTTTCAGCTAAAGCATCAGAAGTCAAAGGACCTGAAGCAATAACTGTAATGGCATCATCAGGAATTTCTGTGATTTCTTCACGGATAACTTCAATTAATGGATGATTTTCAATTTCAGCTGTCACTGCTTCTGCATAACCTTCACGGTCCACCGCCATGGCACCACCAGCCGGAACACGGTGAGCTTCTCCATTACGCATAATGATAGAATCCAAACGACGCATTTCTTCTTTAAGAAGCCCTACAGCATTTGTCAAGCTATCGCCACGGAAAGAGTTAGAGCAAACCAATTCTGCAAAATTTGTTGTCTTATGCTGTGGTGTTGCTTTGACCCCACGCATTTCATAAAGTTTTACTGGAATACCACGTTTGGCAATCTGATAAGCCGCCTCGGATCCGGCCAAACCAGCTCCAATCACGTTAATATAATCTGCTTTTGATTGAGACATGACACTAATACCTCTTCGGGAATAAGATAAAATCCTATTCCCACAAATCTTTCTTCATTTTTACTCTTAGTAGTATAGCAAAAAACTCTTCATCTGGCGACTAGGAGTCATCTGTATTTAAAGGGGTAAAATGATAGACACTTTAGCACCACCCGTGCTATCATCATTTGAAAGAGCAAGACTACCATGGTGTAAGCGAATAATATCATTCGCAATAGTCAGACCAAGGCCACTATGATTGCGACTCTGTCTGCTTTTATCCTCTTGATAAAAGAGCTGAGTGGCCTTTTCAAGTGATTCAAGGGAAAATCCAGGACCAGAATCAAGGCAGATAAACTTGAATTCATCTTCTTCTACCCTAGCGGTCAGGAGCAACTGACTGCCACTGGGTGTATGTTCTACCGCATTCGAAACGATATTCATAAAAGCTCTATTCAACAAGGGCCAGTCCAAATTGCCTATGCTTTCTTTCGCAATTTCCTTCTTGTCAAATACCACATTGATTTGTTTCGTTTGAGCTAATGACAAAGTTTGATCGTAAATGTCTTCAACAAAATCCTTAACCGAAATGTCTTCAAGCGTCAAGCTTTTCGTCAAACTCGTTTTGTTGAGTTCGGACAACTCTTTAACATAAGCATCAACCTGTGTAATCCCCTTTTGAAAATGCTCTAACAAGTCCATCTGTTCTACATCTAAGGGCGTCATGGCTAAGAGGTCTGCATTCCCACGGGCGACTGTCAGTGGTGTCTTTAAATCATGTGTCAGGGCAGAAATCTGATTTTGCTTATCTTGCTCTGCCTTCCAATTTTCCATCAAAGATTCACGAAGTGCTACTCGCATATGATCCAAACCACTTAAAACCTGATTGAACTCCTTAATTGTAGACTGAGTGGTTTTAAAATCCAAGTCTTGTTGGGAAATTTTTTCAGTAACTTTTAATATAGGTTTAAGCTGCTGGCTTAATTTATTTGCATAGTAAAAAGTTAAAATAATAAATATGAGGAGAATGAATACAATCATTGAGCCAATCATCAATAGATCAGCATTTGGAAAATGCTGATTCATCCACGCATTATGATACCTAGGTGATAATTGATAGTTGACAATGACTATACCATCTGACCGTTCAAAAGACTGAAAATAGCCGTATATCCCACCGTGAGCATTCGTGAATTGATAATTTAGTAAGGATTCTTCTTGCAAGTTAACAGGCATGTTAGACTTTTTAAGCTTAAAATCTCTAGTTAAAAAGACATAACTCGTGCCATCAGGTAAAATCTCAGGATTAAAGACCTTAGAAGTTTCAATATCACTTCTCACAGCAGACAAATCACTCTCAACTTGATTTGCTGGAATCACAACTCCAAAACGATAAGACAAGCTGAACAAATACAAAATAAGAAGACTGCTGATTGCCGAGAGGATCGTCAGGCTAACGACATAAGATAACAAGATTGTTCTTAGAGAGTGCTCTCGTTTTTTAATTAGTGCCACTTGTAACCAATCCCCCAGACTGTTTCAATAGGATTTTGCCCAACATCTTTGAGCTTTGCACGGATATTTTTTATATGTTCAGCCACTGCTGTTGGACTTCCTTTATCCTCATAGCCGTACAAATGCGTGTAGATTTGTTCTTTTGAAAAGACTTGACCCTTATTTTCAGCCAAAAATTGACAAATACCGTACTCCGATTTAGTCAAATCTAACAACTGATTCTCAACATAAAGCTCCTGAGCCGACAAATCAAACTGAAAATCCCCAAGTGAAAGCTTATGGTGACGTTCACGATGTTCACGTCTCAAGTGTGCAGCCACACGCGCTTGCAGTTCTTTAACCCCAAATGGCTTGCAAATATAATCATCTGCCCCATAAGTCAACCCCTGAACAATATCAGCCTCTTGAGTTTTGGCTGTAATAAAGAGTATAGGACAATCCACCTGATCACGAATCTCATGACAAAACTGGAGACCGTCAACATCAGGCATCATGATATCCAGCAATATCAAGTCAAACCGTGGCAACGAGTTCTTATCCAAATCTAAAACACTTGTAACCCCCGTCACCTTATGATTTTGAAGCTCCAAAGCTTTTACAACCAATTTCACAATATCTTCTTGATCATCAATAACAAGTATTTGAGCCATAACCTTTCCTTTCGTACAAAATTACCTTTATCATATCATCTATAGAAGACAACTGACAAGGCGTAAAGTAGATAAATATGACTTGGATAAAAGATGTAGAACAAATATTTTGACCCTTTCCCTCTCTCACCGTTATAGCAAAGCATTAAAGGAGCCGAAAATATTTCCATCCATTCAAAGTATTTGAACATTAAATCGTGAAAAGAAGGTCTGCTTAGAACAATCACCATTAGTACCCAAACAAGACTAACACTCACAAAAGCAAGCACTTCTTTCTTAAGATTCTTATGACAAAGATACATAGCGATACCAGTCAAAAGTAACCACGTTCCTCCGTCACTGATAAATGTATGAACTGGTAGCACTGTAAAATTGAGAAATTTTAGTAGAAAAAATAACGTAGGTTTGTTCATACTTAGCAGATAAAAAGGTACCATTAACCATGGAAGCAATAATGGGAAAAGTAAGGTTGGGAGTCCTTTAAGGTATTTCTTTTCTTGAATCCAAGCAATACCTTGAAGGGCAACGAGCAAAATTGCGAATGACGACAGCATCATATTTTGTGGAAAGAAACCATCTGGTCTAACTAGAGGATGTAGAAAATTGTAGAAACCAAACTGAATCAATCCCATCACAATTGCTAAAGCATAAATCTTTAGGAAGTATTTTTTTCGATTGTGTGTATGAACGAAACCTTCAATCACAGCAAAAAGGAACAAGGGTGCCGCTAATCTCCCAATCATAGTAAACCAAATAGGTATTTTCCCTGTATATTCAAAAAAATATTGAATATGGTCGAATACCATAGTAATTAGGGCTATATATTTGAGTTGGAAACCTGAAAGACTTAAACGTTTCATAATAACTCTCCTTTCTTTTCATTCTTAGTATAAAAAACAAATTAACTAACATAGTTTACTTTTCCGACAAACTACTAACCAAATTTTAGGATAACCACGGAAGACTAATACACTATCCATGTTATTTCTTATATTATTTTTTGGTTCTATAATCTATTAAACAAATAAATAACAAAGTCACCCCAACAATCCATAAAGGTAGGGAATTGAGTTGGGTCCAATCACTAAGGATAAGGCTATTGATAGGTAAAGCAATAGGAAGCCAATGAATAGACAAGAAAGTTTTATTACTAGCAAAAATAATAAAAATAATTTCAACCATAGAGATAATAATATTACTAACACTGTTCAGACTCACTTGTATAAAGTAGTGAAAATGATTAAGAAAGACTATTAACATCAAACTTGATAAACTTACTACAAATCCATTCACACTATTCATAAGAAGGAGGTTTATGATAAGCCAACTAAATAAAGAAGGTAGGCTAAGGGTTAGGTCTACTATCAAAAGTTTAGCCAACCATAAACGTCTTTGCTTAGGGTAACTCGATATTTCTTGATAATGATTAGCGTATTTTTCTTGTTCAATCCCTAAAATTGACAAAAATGATGTCAATAGCGGATAGCATAAAAAAGATAATATGGCTAAATTAGTTAGAGAAAAACCATTAGGAACGAAGCTCACATACATTGGAATTGTAATGATCTCTAAGACAGCAAAACTGAGAATAAGATAAAGACCGAAAGTATTCTTTAATTTAAGTAACTCACTCCTTAGCATTTAATTGTCTCCTTTGCAGTGAAAAAGATAAAAGCAATGTCACTACTATTGATAGCATCATCGTAAGTAACACCTGAAAATTGCTAGTATGATTCGTATTTACAATAATATCCCCCGATGGTTTAAGGTTTAATAAAAATTGAGCTATTTTATAGTGATAGGTATAGGGGAAAACGAACCAGAGTGGACTCTGAGCAATAAAGGGGGCTATTAAAAGACAAACTAATGTATTAAGAGCTAATAAGATGAATTGGCTCATGTATTTAGACATTAGGTAAAGTAAAGGAATGTTCCATAAAGTTGTCATCCAAATTAAGATTAAGGAAATAGCTGTTTTAGGAATATTTATTGGAATAAAACCTGTGTAAATAAATGCAACGAGACTGAGGAAAGCTAGTAAGAAAAAACTAGCAAGCAATGTTCTCATGCCTATAAGCACCATTTTCATCAAGCTAATTTTCCAAGTAAAATATCCATTTGTAACATTTTGAAAATGCCCAGCCTGGTCTTCTAAACGTCTATCAACTATAAACAAAATACCATTTACAAGATATAAAAAGATAGCTTCCCACCAATAAACCGAGAAAGGAACAAAGATCTGTAACCCTCCCATTAAAAAGGCTATAAGAACGGTTAAAAATGGTATGATGATTAAGAATTTAGTCGTTCCTAAATGCCGTAATTTGAGCAATTCCGAATAGAATATCTTTTGCATATCACTAACCCCCATGAACAATTTTAAAGAAGAGTCTCTCAAGACTATCTACATTTTTGTTTTCACCATCATATTGAATTCTACCTTTGTCGAGAATAAGAATATGATCAGCAACCTTACTAATTTCTAGAAGTTGATGACTGGAAACCAGAATTGTCATTCCTTTTGCTTTCAAGGAACACATAAGGTTTAGCAATTCATTTATACCATCAGGATCAAGTCCATTAGTAGGCTCATCTAGAATTAAAAATTGGGGATTAGTTAAAATAGCCATACCAATCCCAAGTCGCTGCTTCATACCTAATGAAAATTTACCGGCTTTTTTCTTTCCAGTATTTGAAAGACCAATTATTTCCAAGGTTTCAAAAATTTTTGAATCAGGAATATCATATAGCAACGCTTTTGTTTTTAGATTATCAAAAGCTGAAAGATTGTGATAAATTGCAGGTGCTTCGATTAATGCACCTAATAAATGTTTGTTTTTGGATGATCCAACAAATCGAATTTCTCCACTACTTTTTTGGACTAAACCAAAAAGAATTTTCATCAGAGTTGACTTACCAGCACCATTTACTCCTAACAGACCACAAACTGTTCCAGAGTCAATTGTAAATGTGATGTTGTCCAAAATAGTCTTATCTTTGTAGGATTTTGAAAGTTGTTTAACAGTTATTTCCATTTGTACACCTCTTTTAGAATAGTTGTGTTTTCAATATAAGCTTATATTTATCTAATATCAGAAAACCGCTTACTCTCCTTTCTTTTCATTCTTAGTATAAAAAACAAGTTTAAGGAAAGTATCAGTTTTTCTGATAGAATACAAAAAACTATCCCAAGACTTAACTTGAGATAGTTTTCTTTGGCTCTATAATTTCTGTAGTGGGTAAAACCACTGTAGAGATTATAGAGCTTT